>Ga0163153_10000053_pt1 | contig 191407 bp, 167 predicted proteins | sample OliLakLV19MP6IB1_FD_148629 | JGI IMG/M metagenome (GOLD analysis project Ga0163153, IMG submission 148629) | Freshwater microbial mat bacterial communities from Lake Vanda, McMurdo Dry Valleys, Antarctica - Oligotrophic Lake LV.19.MP6.IB-1 | ecosystem: Environmental > Aquatic > Freshwater >... | reverse complement strand
ATTGAACATTGGCGTGTATTGTACTGCCGACACGCCCGGCTTTGCGCTTGTCATTGAAGGAGATATTACATACTCGGGCACTGCATACTACGTTTCTGACCAGCAACTGAAAAAAAATGTGGAAGACATCAGCAATGCTACAGATATTATCAGCCGCCTGCACCCAAAAGAATATGAATACAAGCAAGAAGATTATCCATATATTAAACTGCCAAATGGTATTCAGCGCGGGCTGCTGGCGCAGGAAGTACAACAGGTGCTGCCCGATTTGGTGCGCGACATCACCCTGCCTGCGAAGCGCGACACCAGCGGAAAAATCCTTGCGCCACAGGCGGAATTTAAAGGAATTAATTATGAAGGCTTCACTCCAATTATTCTCAAAGCGTTACAGGAACAACAAGCAATGATTGACTCGCTGGCACGTGAATTAGCAGAAGTGAAATCGCGCATGAACAACTGCTGCGGCTCTGAAATACAATACCGCAACAACGGCACAGGCGAATACACGCAAGAAGAAACGCATCAGCAGAGTATTAAACTGAGCAATCACCAGCAAATTTTACTAAACCAAAATCAGCCGAATCCTTTTGCCGAATCAACGGTGATTGACTACATCGTGCCTGAAAATGCTGCGAGCGCAGAAATGCACTTTACCACACTGTCAGGTTTCGTAATACGAACGGTCGCCTTACAAACAGGAAAAGGAAGACTCACCGTATTCGCGCAGGATTTAAGCAGTGGCATTTACAGTTACTCGCTCGTTGTTGACGGCAAGGTGATGGAAACAAAGAAGATGGTGAAGACGCGGTGAGTGATGATTTAAAGTCAACTGTCAGAATAATTCCATCTGCGATTTCGGCTGCCTGAATGCAGTAAGGTTCAATTCAAATCGTTTTTTCTCTTTGAAATATTTTGCGGAAGCCATCCGAAACATTTGGTGAATGGCTTCCGCAACATTGCCGTCACCGCGCATTCTTTTTCCCCAGCGACTGTCATTCAGGTTGCCGCCATGACAGGATTGAATGCGATGCAATACTTTCTCAGCCCTGTCAGGAAATGCTTTGCGTATCCAGCTTTCAAACACGTTGCCGATTTCGCCATTCAATCGCACGATGGTGAAACCTGCCGAATATGCACCTCGTTCGGCAGCAGCTTTCATCACATTTGCAATCTCATGGTCATTCAATCCCGGAATAATCGGGGCTACCATCACCATGACCGGAATGTTTTTCTCCGCAAGTTTTTCAATCACCTCCAATCGTTTTGGATAGGATGCAGTGCGCGGCTCCATTTTCTGGCGCAACTCTTCGGTGAGCGAATTAATTGAAACTGCAACGCTCACGAGATTATCTTTCGCCAACTCTTGCAGCAAATCAATGTCGCGCAGAATCAAACTGTTTTTCGTAATCATGCCCACCGGATGCTTGAACTTTACCAGCACCTCAAGCATTTTGCGCGTGATGCCGAATTTTTTTTCAGCAGGCTGGTAGCAATCGGTATTCCCTGAAAACATGATGGGAGCCACCTTCCAGTTTTTGTTGGAGAGTTGCTTTTCTAAAAGTTCGGGCGCGTTGCGCTTCACGATAATATTCTGCTCGAAATCAATGCCTGCATTGAAACCCCAATATGCATGTGCGTTTCGCGCATAACAATAGACACATCCGTGCTCGCACCCCTGATAGGGATTCATGGAATATTCCATCGGCAAATCAGGACTTTCAACCTTGTTCACGATTTTCTTAGGCGTTTCTTCAAAGAATTTTGTCTTCGATGAAATCTCAAATTCTTCGTCCAATCCCTCAAAATGCTCAGTGACATATTCGGTGGAAAGAAACGGGTTCACCGCTTTGATTTGTGCGCCCCTGCCTTTGATTGGTTCGGTGGACATTCCTTAAACTTAGCTCAATTCTCACTAAATTTCGTCCATGCCCTACAGCGAAAAAATAGCCGAAAGACTGCGCGAAGCGCTCTGCTCTGTTCCAAAAGTAGAGGAGAAAAAAATGTTTGGCGGCATCTGCTTCATGGTGAACGGCAAGATGTGCATTGGCATAATTGGCGATGAAATGATGTGCCGCCTTGACCCCGCTCTTTCTGAAATTGTGTTGGAGAAAAAAGGCTGCCGTGAAATGGATTTCACCGGGCAACCGATGAAAGGCTATGTGTATGTGAGCGAAGAGGGAATGAAAACAAAGAAAGATTTTGAATATTGGATTGCACTTGCGCTGGAGTTTAATAAAACAGCAAAGGCGGCAAAAAAAGCGAAAGCCAAAACCCGCAAAACTGCAAAGTAATTTTTATTTGACAGGAGCACTGCACAAAACAAATAGACTTTACTTCTCCCTTGCAAAGGGGAACATTATATTTGTGACAAGAACTCCTATCCATAAAGGAGCGAAGAAGCATACAGCGGTTCAATGAAACTTTGCATAGTTATCCCAGCCCTTAACGAAGAGGAGAGCATCGAAAAAATCATCATCCGCTCGCTTGATGCAAAAGCGCACATCATTCAGAACTCCGATGTGACAAGCGTGGATATAACCGTAGTAAGTGACGGCTCCACCGACCGCACCGTAGAACTCGCGCAAAAGTATCAGGACAAAATTCACTTGATTGTTTTCCCTCAAAACAAGGGCTATGGCGCTGCGATTAAACAAGGGTGGCTTGAATCTGATGCCGGGTTGCTCGGATTTCTCGATTCGGATGGAACCTGCAACCCGCTGTTTTTTGCTGACCTCTGCAACCTGATTACCAAAGAAAAAAGCGATGTCGCGCTGGGATGTCGTATCAATAAAAATAGTAAAATGCCTTTGATAAGGCGCATCGGGAACGGGTTGTTTTCCATCCTACTGACGTATCTCGCTTCTGAAAAAGTGAAGGATACCGCAAGCGGAATGCGCGTGGTGAAAAGGTCAGCGCTTCCCGAATTGATGCCGCTGCCTGACGGGCTTCACTTTACGCCTGCAATGAGCGCGAGGGCGCTTTTGAGCGAACAAATAAAAATTCGTGAAAAAGACATGCCTTATGAGGAACGTGATGGTGAATCAAAGTTGCATATCTGGAAAGACGGACTTCGCTTTCTTCGGGTTATTATTGAAACATCAATACTGTATCGCCCCAATCGTTTATTGGGCTTGGTTGCATCTTTCTTAGCATTATTTGCATTGGCGCTAATGGCGTCTCCCATTATCAACTACATCAAATTCAGGATGGTTGAAGACCTGATGATTTACCGGCTGATTGTCTGCAACCTGCTGGGAATCACTTCGTTTTTGTTTTTTTCTGCGGCATTTATCACAGAGAAGGTTGTCGGAATGACCGTATCGCGCACTTCGCTTGATAGTGTAAGGCAAAGCCTATTAAGTAAAATCTACAGCTCAGGATATATTTGGTGGGTGCCGGTATTCGGCACGCTGCTTGGTATTTTACTCATAGGCGACAGTCTTTACAACAGATTTTTAATGGGAGAAACTTATGAGCATTGGTCACGGTATGTGGCGATGTCGTTTTTTATTTCAATCGCTTTCATCACGCTGGCAACGAAAAGTATTGCGCATGTGCTGAAACTGATTTCCGAGAGGCTTGATTACATGCAGTCAAATGAATACAACAGGTTTAAATAAGCGGAGTATAATCTTATGAAGCATTCTGTTGCAAGAACTCCTCAGAAATTATTTCCGATTGCAGCGTTCCTGATTGGCATTTGCTATGTTTTCGTAACACCGCCCTTTCAGGTGCCTGATGAAACAAATCATTTCTATCGCATCATCCAGATTGCGCAGGGAGATTTCATTCCGGAAAAACGGGGAGATAAAACCGGAGGAGTTATTCCAATAAGTGTTGTAAGGGTTGGTCAATCCTTTATTCATAAAATCGCTCATTTTCCGGATAACAAAATTGAAAAAGCAACATTTACCAATGCGCTGCGCGAACCGCTCAACCCATTGGATACAATGTATTGCAGCTTTCCAAACACTTGCCTTTTTACTCCCGTAAGTTATCTGCCGCAATTATTATTTATCGTACCGGGATTGAAGTTTGAATTGCCTCCCATTTGGCTGATATATGGCGGGCGCATCAGCAGTGTGCTTATTTCAGTGCTGCTCTTGACGATTGCCATTCGCCTGCTGCCTGCTTTTCATTGGTCGTTCTTTGCATTTTTATTGCTGCCGATGTTTTGCCAGCAAATGGCATCACTCTCCGCTGACGCTTTTCTCAACAGCCTTTCCCTGCTTCTTTTGGCAATCGGTATTCGCGTTGCGTTTACAGATAACATACTCACTGCAAATACTTTAATGAAAATTCTTCCTGTTACGCTTCTGCTCGCTTGTTGCAAGTCAGGCTATTTGTTCCTGATACTCTTATTCCTGCTTCCTGTTTTCACGCTTACAGACAAGACTAAAAAGAAACATTGGATTTTGCTCGTAGTTGTTTTATTCATTTGTGCGGCAGGTATTTCTGCTGCATGGTCAACTGTTATCAAAGGCACTTTTTCTCCTTATGGAAATCCCGATATTAATCCCGATGTTTCTATTGCATTTATCAAATCAAACCCTTTGCAATATGCGGGAATGGTTGTTAAAAATCTTCTTAAAAACCTTGCATTCTATGTCTATGGAGTAGTTGGATATTTGGGATGGCTTGATACCAAAATTCCCCTCATCCTTACCCTGCTCTATCTGGTGCTGATTGTCGCAGTTGTGTATGCCGAAAACATCGGGCAGTTTGAATTTTCATTTCTTCAGCACCTGCTCTTGCTTTTCATTGCAGCCACAACAGTGGTGATTGTTATTACAAGCCAATATCTTTTTACCGGTGCGGGAGGAAGCCCCGAAATCGTTCCTTCGCAGGGGAGATATTTCCTGCCCATTATACTTCCTTTGCTTTTTATTGTAAGGGTGAAAAGGTTTAGTCGTTTTCCTGCGGAATGGGTCAATAACAATTTACACAGGATTATCCCGGCAATTACAATAGGCGGAGCATTTTGCGTAATGCTTGTAATCATTAACAGGTATTATATTCATTAGCGACAAGAAAGGAGACATCCTAAGCAAGCTCCGGCATTGTTCATACCTTACTGAATCTTCTCCTTTTTCATTTCCTCTTTACTCAAAACGCTGCACCCGGGCTTGCTGGAATAGATGCATCGGTAATAGACGATTTCAGTTTGCTCATAATTATAATAGCGCCAGATGCCCACTTCAAAATATTCTGTTTCATGCTTCTGATAAGATTCAGCAGGCTCCAATCCTTCTTTGATGACTGCGCCCTGGGAATGGATGCGCCCTTGAGCGTCATAGTTGATTTTATAAAATAACTCGGGTTGATGCGTGCTGAAAATACGCGTTTTACAAACATCGGCAACGGTAGCATTCTTACAATTGTACTTAATCGTCTTGATTGATTTCTTCAGCGGAAGGTCAAGCGTATCCTGCCCGAATGAGAGCAGGGATATTGCGGATACCAAGAGGAAGAAGCAAACCTTCACGTTTTGTTTTTTCTAAAATTACACCCTTCATCAGCATAATGCCAATACCGTTGCCCCAAAAAGAAAACCGCACAATGGGCGGGGGAAATAAACGCAGCATCCACGGACAGCCAATGATGCATTTCACCTGATTAATTCTTACTTTTATTCTCCTAAACACCGCATGTCGCGCGGATTTGAAAATAGCTTCCCCTAAAAACCATCCTTTACCAATTATTATCGTATCCTCTTCTTTAAATAAAGAACGGAATTGAAAGCAGCAACAGCACAAAAGAAAGCCGCTATGCGGGTGCATCCTTACGGAACCATTACTCCGGAAGTGCCTGACACGAAATATTTTCTAACAAAAGAAGCGTTTGAGAAAGCTGTGGGCAGCGACTTTATTCAGTATGCCAATCATACGCTCGGAGTAGGTGAAAAATTTTTCGTAGGACTTGCGCACGGGCTGTCGCCAGCGGGAGTTTACAGCTACATCCTGGAGCATTACAGCGAGTTAAAGCATCCTGAAAATATTCTTTACACGTTTACCAATTCTCCATTGGCGAGCCAGCGCAACATTGAGGGCGCGCTTGATGCGGGCGAATTTTTGAAGAAGTTGCTACGGGGTGGCTACATCACCCGCCAGCAGATTATTGGCGACAACTTTGACCGTGAAAGCATTGAGGTTTATGCTTCTGACTTCAACCAAGCCATTGCCGCCTATTTGAAAGAAAATAACAAAGAAGGTTTTGACTATGTGTTTCTCGCCTGCGACCCCACGGGGCGCGTAGCGGCAATTGACCGCAATGCGAAGATTTTCAATTCGACCGCTATTACCACAGTGACGCTCACTAACCGCAGAGAAAAAGAATTGACGGTGACGCCTTATTTCCTGACACGCTCAAAACGTATCGCCTTTCTCGCCACCAAAGCCGACAAGAGACGACCGCTCGCATGGCTCTATGCCGTGGATGCAAAGCCTGACAGAAGCCCCGCCTTTCTGCGCTACACGCCAAACGTGCAGCAACGCATGACGGTGTTCATTGACGACAAAGCGCTTACGTGGCCACAAATAGAAGTGAAGCGCGAAACGCCTTATGGCACAAGCACAATCCGCGTTGACACGGCAAACCCCTACAATGAAAATGCGCAGGAAAAGCGTCCGGTCATCGTGCTTGTTCACGGATTTCTTGGATTGAATTCATTTGACGGACTGCTCGCCACCATTCCCACAAGCAAATACATTGCTGCCGCAATGCACTATGGCTCCATCCCCAGCGACCTTCCTCCATCAAAATATTCACATCACGTTGCGCACAATATCGAAGCAGTGGTGAAATTCTTTGGAGAAAAAGGGCATCCTGTTTATCTCTTTGACCATTCGATGGGCAACATCTATTTTATGATGATTGACCGCGAATTGGAAAACTATCCGGGCATTCAGAAATATCTGCGCGGGCGCATTGGCGCTAACCCGTTCTTTGGCGAAGAATCGAAACATGCTATTCTCGGATTTCTCGACACAATTATTTTGCCTGCGCTTTCATTCACAAAAGGACTTGCCGCCAAAACGCTGCTGGTTACCATGCGCAGAGTGATTCCTTTTGACACGAAATCGGGCGTGCGCAAACGCGGCATCCATCTTTCAGATATGCTGATTAGCAAGGAAGGCGCAATGCGCGACCGCATTTGGGCGGCAGCCAAAGAACGCATTCTCTATCTAATGGCGAATATGAATTCGCTTCCGCATCTGAATCGTATTCCCATAGAGCAGGCGCTGAAACGCTTGCCGGCAAAGGTATTTGCCATTCAAACGCATTCTGCACTTGAACAAAGCAGAGCATTTGATAATCAGGAAGGATTGGTAAACATGCCGCAGCATGGAATTCCGGTGCTTATTATCAAAAGCGACCGTGATGGCGTGGCGCGTTACGTGCCGCGCATCTATGAAGAAAACGAAAGCGTACACGTGATGGACGTTACCAACCCGCAGGAAGAAGACCTGTTCCGCGAACACCTTTATCACATGGTGCATCCCCACCGCACGACACGCATCATTGATGAATTCATTACCGTAGCAGAGAAGAAGTTTGTACAATAAAGAAGCCTGCAATCAATTCAATTCTATCATTTCGCCATCACCTTGGAATAAACATTTCTGTATCGTTGAACGCCTTGTTCAAGCGAATAAAATTCTTTTGCTCCCTGTATGATGCGCTTCTTGTGAAGCGGTGTTTCCATTGATGCAATTACTTTATCGAATTCTTCATCTGTGAAAGATTCAGTCACCCATCCTGCGTGGTATTGATGAATCACTTTATCGGTGTCACCCACAGAGTTGTTACAAACAATCGGAACACCCATCGCCATGATTTCACCTTGCTTCGTAGGCGAAGATGCTTTTTTTGAAAAAACCGGTTGAATAAAAAATAAGGAAGCATTGCTGACTGCAATACAAGCCGGGACTTCTTCCCGCGCTGCTTTTTTAAACCTAAATTTATTTTTTGGGATGCCCAGCCTTTCTGCAAGATTTAAAACAAGATTCGAATCATCCTGTGTCACAATTAAAAAGACTGCTTCACTTTTTTTCAGAAGCAACCGCTTAAAAAAACGCAGCATCTCATCCAGCATATACCAAGTGCCCAACGAGCCGATATACGATACTATAAATTCATTTCCTGTAAGGTTACATTCAGCCAAAATTTTTTCTTTTTTGTCAGAATTTATTTTTTCGGGGTCAAACAATTCCAAATCCACACAACAGGGAATCATTTCAATCGGAATAGGCTGCGCAGCGATTTTACATTGGTGAATTATCTCGCGAGCAGCATACGTAAGGGTGATTGTATAATCAGCCTGTTGTAAAAATTTTATTTCCTGTCGTTTAAAATATTGATAAATCGCTTTGTAGAGAGGGTTTTTCAAATTCCATAATCCTCCGTCCACGCGCTCATCCGCATAAAACCCGCGCATATCAAAGATGAAACGGATTCCGAACTTTTGTTTCATTTTCAACCCAATAAGGGAAGCGATGTAGCTGCGGCAATGCACAATATCAAACCGTTGTTCACGGTGCAGACGAAATGCCGCTCTTTGCATTTGCATCAAATCCCACAGCGTGGATAAGACAGGCGGTTTTTTTGTGTAGGTAAGCGGGAGCCAGATGATTCCGGCTTTAGAAATTATTTCTTCAATTTTTTTTCTCTGCGCCTCGAACTTTTCTTTTTTTTCAAAACTCATTAAAAATATCTGAGTTGTTGTGTCTGAGAGCTTTGACAAATACGGCAGCACTTGCGATTGCCCAAGCTGGTCTGTCATTCCATCATAGGAGATGTAAAGAATTTTCACCCTTGTGATTCAAAAGTTTTTCAGATACCACTTGTGCAACATAATCATCATCCACATGCGGTTATAGAGATAATCGCTGCCTTCAAAATAGCGCTTCACCAAACCGCTCACTACTTCAGGTTGCAGGATACCAATCTCTCTTGTCACCGATTCGCTGAGATAGGTTTCCGGCAGGTAGCGTAATTCTTTTTTAAACCATTCGGTGAGCGGCATGGCGAATCCCCATTTCGGTCTGCCGTCAAAAAAACTGCGGGGAACGTAATCGTACAATAATTCTTTGAGCAAAAATTTCATCACCGGTCCGCGCAATTTCAATCCTTCATCCACATTCAGGGCAAACTCAATCAGTCGGTAATCAAGCAGCGGCACGCGCGTTTCCAATGAATAGTGCATGGTCGCCCTGTCAACTTTCACCAATAAATCATCTTTCAGATAATGGCGTATATCAAACAACGCCTGCTGTTCAGCAGGCGAAAGTTTACGCGGGAAACTGTCCAAATTTTTATCGGGCGCCAATGCTTCATGAAATTCGGGATTGAGCAATCCTGCTATTTCTGTTTCGCTGAAAAAATATTGTTCCTGCGAAAAGATGTGCGACTGAATTTTATTTTCGTCTTCATACAAGAAAAGATGCGAAGCGCGCTCATAGCGCGAGGATAACTGTTTGAGCGCGTATCCTATCGGCTTACGCAACGCTTTCACCAACGGATTTTGCAACCTTTTTGCCCAGCGATAGAAACCATAACCCATAAACGATTCATCACCGCCATCGCCAGAGAGGGTCATCTTCACCTGCTGCCGCGCAAGCCGCGCAACAAGCAGCGAAGGCACTGCCGATGAATCGGCATAAGGCTCGTCATAGATGTCGGGGATTTGCTCGAATAAATCCAGCGCATCCAATTGCGACACAATGAATTCATGATGATTCGTGCCGAGATGCTTTGCAATCTTGCGCGCATGTTCGGATTCATTATACTTCGATTCACGAAAGCCAATGCAAAATGTATTCACGGGCGATGCGCTGATTTTTTGCGCCACTGCCGTAACTAAACTTGAATCAGCGCCTCCACTCAGGAAAGAGCCGAAAGGCACATCGCTTATCATGCGATAGCCGACAGAACTTACCACCAACTCATTCAGTTGTTTTTTTGCTGTCGTCAAATCACATACTGTTTCTTCGCGGATAAAATCTTCAGGTCGCCAGTAAGTATGAATTTGAAAGCCGTTTTTATTCAGCCGCGCATAACTTCCAGAAGGAAAGCGGTGGATATTTTCATAGATGGTATGCGGCTCCTGGATGTAGCCGAGATGCAGGTATTGATTAAGCGCTGTTTTGTTGATTTTTTTCGTTGCATTGATGAGCTTTAGCTTTTGCAAGGCTTTGATTTCCGAAGCGAATGCAAAATCGTTTCCATCCCAATAATAAAAGAGCGGTTTTTTGCCGAGGCGGTCGCGAAAAAGGAAAAGCTCCTGCTCGCGCTTATCATAAATAGCGATGGCAAACATCCCGTTGAGCTTGCGCACGATTTGCTCGCCCATGAGTTCAAATCCTTCTGCGATTATTTCCGTGTCGCTGGTTGTGCGCTGCTTGATTTTCAAATCAGCCGCTACATCACGATAATTGTAAATCTCCCCGTTGAATACCACCACATACCTGTCCGAGTGGGAATACATGGGTTGGTTGGCGGCTTCCGAAAGGTCAATGATGCTGAGTCGCCTATGCCCCAACCCTATTTGTTCATTGAAATAAAATCCCGAAGCATCAGGACCGCGATGCGCAAGGATTTGCGTCATCGCCACTAATTCATCGTTGGTAAACTTTTTTTCAGGAGAATAAAAACCTGCTATACCGCACATAGGAAGTCATTCGGTGTTCTGATAATTGACAAGACGGGAATTATCTTAAGGGCAGTTCTAAAAATTACTTTTTCATCACCTCACCCCATCCCTCTCCTGAGGGAGAGGGTGTGGTTGGTAGAATTTTTAGAACTGCCCTTAAAACTACAATTTTCAATTATCAAATCTGCGTGTTCTGAATTTTCGATAATTACCGCACCCCGAAACTCCTTCCCTGCTTTGACGGAAGGTGATACGCAATCAGGATTTCATGCGTGTTGCCGAGGTCGGCTCTGCGACTGCTTACCTGCAAATCATAAGCGTAACCAACCTGCAATTGTTTTTTAATCAGGAAGCCCGCATCAAGCACCAGCGTTTTTGAACTGCGATAGCCTACGCCCGCCCACACAAAATTTTTGTGACGCACACGCAGATAAGCATCATATTGATAAGGCGCACCTTGCACATACTTAAACCACACAGCGGGTTCTAAATACAACTTGTTGTAATAACCTTTGGGCACTTTCCCCCCCAAAGGAATTTTCCCGCCAACAGTTGTGAAAAAATGATTCTCTCTTTCAATCGTTGACGTTCCATCACTTGCATCAAACTCTGCTCTAAGCGGAATTAATTGAGGCGCAGAAAAGCCGAGATAAAATTTATCGTAGTAATAATAAATACCTGCGCCTGCATTCGGTAAAATCTGAGATTGGTTATTATCAGAAACGGCAAGGTCATTTGGATTTTCCAACACCAACTCAGATGATTTCAAACGATAATGGTTTACAGAAAGGGCAACGCCCAGCGAGATTTTACTGTTGCGCAAAAATTTTGCCCAACCAAACGGACTGACTTTTTTGAAACTGATGTGATACGCATACGTGAGCGTGATGCCTGTGTATGAGGTTGGTCCCGTAATGTCGTTTACCACATGACCGCCCAATCCCATTTTGGTGCGGGGAATCGGTGAGCGAAAACTTCCGCTCATCGTGCGTGGTCTTCCATCCATGCCACTCCATTGGTCGCGATAAGTAGCGGCAACCACGCCATGATCTTCAGCGCCAGTCATTCCGGGATTCAGCACGAAACTGTTTTCATGATAGAGGCTGAAAATGGGAAGTTGCTGCGCAGAAGTTGTGGTGCAGAAAATGAGTAATACAACTGCGTAAATACTTGTCATGCCGAACTTGTTTCGGCATCCCCATTTGAGAATTTTTTGCAGGGGATGGCGGAATAAATCCGCCATGACAGTTTTAGCAGGGGATGGCGGAACGAGTCCGCCATGACATAAAAATGAAGACTGAAAACTGTGAACTAATAACTTCCTCATCGAACTATCTGCGGTATTTGCTTGCGAAATCAATCTGGTAGGCAAGCACGATTTCATGTGAGCCGCCAAGGTAAGAACTCAAGTCGGAAACAGCGAGGTCATAGGCATAGCCGAGTTTCACTTGTTTTTTAATTAACACGCCCACATCCATCACGATGGTTTTAGAGGAGCGATAACCTGCGCCAACCCACAACAAGTTCTTATGACGGAATCGCGCATAAGCCTCGTATTGATAGGGTGCGCCCTGCACGGTTTTAAACCACACCATCGGCTCTAAATAAAATTTGTAGGTGTAACCTCTTGGAGTTCTACTCTTCGTCACTTTTCCTCCAAAGGGAATTTTACCTCCCGCAACAATGTAATAGTGACTGATTTTGTGAATCGTGGACGCGCCATCGTACTCCACATATTTCACTCTCAGCGGAATCACTTGCGGAGCCGAAAAGCCGAGATAAAATTTATCATAGTAATAATAGAAACCCAAGCCCGCATTTGGAAGCACTTTAGAATTATCCGCTGTAATCACGAGCCTGTCGTTTGCTGTTTCAGGAAGCAACTCCGTTGCATTCAAGCGATATTGATTTATGGAAGCATTCAATCCGATGGAGAGATGACTCTTTTTCAAAAAAGCTGCCCAACTGAATGGATTGATTTTAGCGAACGAAATATGATAAGCAAAGGAAACATTTCCGGAGAGATAAGATGTAGGACCCGTTTGGTCATTCATCACATACGCCCCTACCCCAATGAAATTTCCCGCTTTTTGAAACTGGTCGCCCTTACTGTAAATTGGCATTCTATAACCACCGCTAATCGTGTTGGGTGCTTCATTCACCTCCGTCCATTGATGACGATAGGATAATGCTGCGATGCCCAATCCCTCTGCACCCGTGATGGCAGGATTCAGGATAAAACCATTTTCATGATAAAGGCTGAAAATGGGAATTTGCTGGGCGAATGATGGTGCTGTGAAAAGCACACCCACAAGCAACGTAAGTGCTTTCATCAGGGGATTGCTTCGCTGCGCTCGCAATGACGGGTTTAACTTGTATTTTCTTTCCATGTTATTCCGAAATTATCGTGAGTGGTCCTGAAATTGTTTTTCCTATGTCTTTGAGCTGGATGAGATAATAATAAGTTCCATCGGGCAACTTGTTTCCATTGTAGGTGCCGTCAAACTTGTTCTGGTAATTTTTTTCGCGGAAAATTTCATCGCCCCAACGGTTAATAATCACCAATTCATGGTCAAGGAAAATTTCCTGCAACTCGGTGATGCGCCATACATCATTCACCCCATCACCATTGGGCGTGATGACGTTCGGGACGAAAATATTTTTCTCGTCTTTCACAATGATGGTCATGTATGCCGTATCTGAACACTGTGTCGCAGCATCCACCACAATCAACTCATAAGTAATTGTGGTGCGCGGAGTTGAAGTTGGCGTGGCGCAATCATCGCAACTCAAATCTGTAGCAGGCGTCCAACTGAACCCTGCTGTTGAAATATCCGATGTTGCAACGAGGTCAACCGTTTGTCCTTCAAAAATTGTCTGCGGTGAAACGGGAGCGATTGCAACATTTGGTGAAGCGATATTGATAATGCTGAAATTAATTAGCGTATCACACGCATTTGAATCAGCTACAATCAGGCTGTAAAAATCCGGAACTAACCCTGTGATGATTGAATCAGTTGAAATGATCGTGCCGGGCGTATCTACCACCCAGGTGAAACTGTAAGGCAATACTCCACCTGTTACGATTGCCGTTGCTTGTCCATCATTATCATCGCAATAAGAATCTTTGATTTTCACAAAATCAACCGCAGGTCCGGGAATATCGCTCAACGCAATATTCAGTATCGTATCGCATGTTGCGCCATCGGTGATAGTTACGCTGTAATTTCCTTCGGATAATCCGGTAGGACAATTTCCATTCAATGTCGGATTCCACGCGTATGTAAGCGGCAAGTCGGTTGTTGTAGCTGTGATACAAATTTCACCATCGTTCCTATCGCACGTTGGTCTGTCAAGCACAACTCCGTTTGCTGAGATTTGTGGTCCGGCACGTTCAACGATGTCTTCACTGATTTGCTTTGAGCAGTTGTTCGCATCGGTTACAACCACCGTATAATTTCCAACAGCTAATTCGAAAACACTATGAGATGTTTGCGTGGTATTTGGAAGTTGGTCATTGTTAGGCGACCACACATAACTATACGTTGAAGTACCGCCTGTTAAACTCACTGTCAATCCGCCATCTGCGCCACCGTTGCAACTTGCGTTGCTGTCAACTGCAATTGTGAGCACCAAATCCGCAGGTTCAATGATTGTGATGCTGTCGGTTTTCACACAGTTGTTTGTGTCAGTCACCGTTACTGTGATTGAACCTGCTGTTAATCCTGTAACCGTTGGATTTGTTATGCCTGTGCCTCTGCTCCACAAATAGTCGTAACCCGGAGTGCCGCCATTTGCGACAACGGTTGCAGTGCCATCATTTCCATCAAAACAGGAAACATCAGTTTTTGTAACAGTTGTTGCAACTGCTGTTGCAGGCTGTGTAATGTTTGCGCTGATCGTATCAAAACATCCGCGCGAATCGGTAACAGTCACAATCACAATACCTGAATCAAGTTGTGTAACTGCATTTGTAGTTCCCGGTGAGCCGCTCGACCAATCATAAATATATCCTGATGTTCCCGGAGTGCCACCGCTTGGTGTAACAATTGCCGTTCCGTTGTTGCCGCCAAAACAGGAAACATTCGTGCTTGCAATAGAAAGCAAGAGTGAATCGGGTTCGATAATCGTTGTGCTGATGGTATCGGAACATCCGCGCAAGTCAGTTACTGTGACAGTAATTCCTCCTGCGCTCAGATCAATGACTGTATCGTTAGTAGGATTCGTGCCACTACTCCATGAATAAGTAAATCCATTATTACCACCGGATGCAACAACAGATGCTTGTCCGTCTGTTAAGCCATAGCAACTGATATCAACTTTGCTGATTGACAAAAGAATTTCCGCAGGCTCAATAATCATCACGTCCGCAGTTTGCAAACAATTCAAGGAATCACGCACTTCAACTGTTACTGTTACCTCGCCAAGTCCTGTAACAGAATCCAAATCAAACGGAGCAACTCCATCATTCCATAAATAGGTGTAAGGAACAAGTGTGCCTGGCGTTCCGCCTGTTGCACTTGTAACTCTTGCAACTCCATCATTTGCACCAAAGCAACTGATGTCCGTTTTTGAAGTAACAAACGTGATTTGTGTGGGTTGTAAAATCGTTGCCGTATCAAGCGCAACACAACCGTTCGTGTCGGTGACAGTTACGAATACATCTCCCGCAGGAAGACCTGTTACAGTTACTGTATTTCCTGACGAACCTGCTGACCAGCTATACACATAGCCGGGTGTTCCACCGCTTGCAACAAGGGTTGCCGTTCCGTTGCTGTCACCAAAACAACTTATGTCTGTTGATGTGATTGTTGTTGTAACGGGCGTTGCTGGTTCAAAGATTGTTATGCTATCAATTTTCACGCAGTTGTTTGTGTCGGTTACCGTTACGGTTACAGAGCCTGCTGAAAGTCCGGTAACGGTTGCGCTGGTAACATTCGTTCCCCTGCTCCACAAGTAAATGTAATCCTGAACGCCACCTGTCGCGACAACCGTTGCTGTTCCGTTACTGTCGCCAAAGCATGTTACATCCGTTGCATTAACAGTAGTTGTGATAGAATCAGGTTCGATGATTTCAATGCTATCAGTGATAGTGCAGAGATTCAAATCGGTGATAAGCACTGTTACAAATAAGGGCGCAAGCGCAGTTACTGTATCGTTTGTTGCGCCTGTTCCTCCATTCCATAAATATGTGTAGCCGGGAGTTCCACCGCCCGGAGTTGCGATTGCCGTACCGTTATCATTTGAAAAACACAAGATGTCTGTTTTGGTAATTGTAAGCGTGAGTGGTGTTGGTTCGGGAACGAGAATGCTGTCAGTTGCGCTGCAACCATTGGCATCCGTGACTGTTACGCGCACAATTCCTGTTTCAAGATTTTCAACAGTGTCGCCTGTAGCAACCGGATCGCCATCGCTCCAATTATAAGAGAATGGAGAAACACCACCTGTTACAACTACCCATGCTTTTCCGTCAGCATCACCTCCACAACTGACGCGTTGTGTATCAAGCGTAAGCACAAGCGGAGTAGATTCTGTTAATTCAACCGAAAGATTAGCAGTGCAGTTATTCAAATCTGTTGCGGTGACATTATAAATGCCTGCGGCTAATGAACTGATATTTTGCGAAGCGGAAGTGAAACTTGGTCCTGTCCAGTTGTAAGTAAACCCAGATGTTCCACCGCTCACGGTCAAATTAATCCAGCCATTTGACAAACCATTGCAGGAAACATTGCTGCGGTCAGCAACTAATGAAAGTGCATCAGGCTCCGTTACGCTATAATCTTTTATTGTTGAACATTGTGTTGACGTGTCATTTACTGTTACGGTATAAGTGCCGGGTTTCAATGCGGTGATATTTTGTGTGCTCTCGCCATTTGACCACGAGAAAATATTTGTGCCGACAACGATCAATGTAACAGACCCATTTTCCTCACCGAAGCAACTTACGTTAGCTACTACACCTGTCACTGTCGCTCCTCCTTCACTCACGGTGAATATTTTATCACCGATGCAGCTTGTCGCATCCGTTACGGTGACGCTGTAGGTTCCCGCGCCAATGCCGCTGATATTTTGCGTAGCCGCGCCATTCGACCACACAAACGTAAACGCGCCTGTTCCCGATGAAACGGTGAGATTGATTGCGCCATCCGTTGCACCGCATGTTGCATCAGTGACAACTCCTGTCAATGCAATTCCATTCACTACGCCAACCGTGAATGTTGAAACTGAAATACAACCAGCAGTATCATCAGTTACCGTTACAGTGTAATCGTCAAAAACTAATCCTGTAACTGTATCATTGGTAGAGGAATTTGACCAATTGAAACTGTAGAATCCTGAACCACCGCTCACAGCAAGTGCAATGGAACCATCGTTTGAGGAACAATCCGTTGCGTCTGTAACGGTGCCGCTCACTGTCGGTCCGCCAGCATCTTCCACGAGAATATCTAACGATTGCTGACAACTTGAAGTTTGGTCATTTACCGAAACAGTATAAAGCGCAGCGGCTAAACCTGTTCTATCCAGCGTGGCAGTTGAGCCGTCACTCCATGCGTAAATAAAATTGCCGCTGCCGCCAATCACCGTTACATCAATGATGCCGTCAGGACTTGCACATGCCGCATTAATTACGCTTGCGGTTATATCAAAACGGGTTCCGACCTGCATCGTGAAACTCTTTGTTCCGGTGCAGCCGCTTGTGTCGGTTACAATTACTGAATAAAATCCTTCAGCAAGTCCTGATATATTTAGATTGGTAGAACCATCAGACCACAAGTAAGTGTAAACTCCTGCGCCACCAGTTACAGTGATATTAATTGCGCCATCATTTCCATTCGGGCAAGTAACTACAGTAACAGACTCAGTAATAGAAATTTCAGAAGGCTCTCCGATTGTGATGCTGCCAGTAACTGAACATCCCGTAGAATCCGTTACTGTAACAGAAACAGGAACTGCGGTAAGATTTGTAGTTGAATCACCTGAAAGAGTCGGCACACCATTATCCCACAAATAAGTATAAGGCGCATTTCCGCCAGCAACCGTTACCCAAGCAATGCCATCGTTACTGCCATTGCAGGTGAGGTCTTGTTTATTTAAAGTGAGCACTATCGCAGCAGGTTCAGTGATTGTTGTTGTTCCTGTTTCTGTGCAACCACCGGAAGTTACTTCAACAGAAACCGCACCGGGTGAAGGACCTAAAACAGAATCATTTGTCAACGGATTTGCGCCATTATCCCACAAATACGTGAATGTGCCCGCGCCCAAACCACCGCTTGCAGTTACATACGCTTTTCCATCACTGCCGCCATTGCAGGAAATACCAATGCTGCCCATCACCAGTATAATAGAATCAGGTTCTATGATCGTTGCACATGCAGTGTCCTGACAACTGTTGGCATCGAAATATAAAACGCAGATTTGCCCGGGTGGAAGACTATTGACGCTATCAAGCCCGACATTATTCCCAGTTATACCCGACCAAAAAGGAGGTGAGTATAATGGTGTTCCTCCGCTGACATTCGCTTTCACTCTGCCATCGTCAACACCATTACAACTGATGTCCCACTTTGTAAGTGTAACATTAAACAAAGGAGGCTCAACAATCACTGTTGAACCAACAACTGAACATCCATTGGTGTCAGTAACTGTTACAGACGCAACTCCTGCGCTAAGCGCAATGAAAGAATCAGGAAATAATTGAACGCCTCCGCTTGCTGCGCTCCACGCATATCCATATCCGCCCGCACCTCCTGTTGCATCTACCCCTGCTCTGCCATCTGTCAATCCATTGCAGGTGATATTTAATTTGTGCATCACCAAAGTAATTCCTGTGGCAGGTTGGTTGAGGGTGATGCTCACTGTGTCTTTACAACTATTTGCATCAGTAACAACCACGGTAACGGGTCCTGCTGTCAAACCAGTAACTGTGTCATTGGTTATACCAGTGCCTCTGTCCCACAAATATGTCTTTGGACCTGTGCCGCCTGTAACGCTGAGTATCCAAGCGCTTCCATCACTTCCGTTCAGGCAATTCACATCGCTTGCGTCAAGGATAGTTGTCATAGCGGACGGCTGAACAATAGTAGTATCCGCGTTCGTGCTACATCCGTTTAAATCTGTCACAGTTACAGTGATTCCTCCTGCACTAAGATTGATGACTGTATCATTGGCTGGATTGGTTCCCCGGCTCCATGAATAGGTCTTGCTTCCGGTACCTCCGGTTGCGCTTACCCATGCGCTTCCATTACTTCCACCATTACAACTTACATCCGATTTATTCATGGTGAGCGCAATTGCTGAGGGTTGGGTAATGGTTCCATTCACAGAAGCTGTGCAAGTATTTGCATCAGTTGCTGTTACTGAAATGGTTCCTACAGAAAGACTTCTGACACTGTCGCCCGGAGCTACGACCGTACCTCCAGGACTCCAACTATAGGTCAAAATACCCGTGCCGCCTGAACCGATAACTTTAGCGCTTCCATCTGTGAGACCGTTACAGCTAATATCATGATCACGCAAGGTGAGGGAAATTGTGGTCGGCTGATTGATGCTTGTGCTTGCTGTTGCAGTACAGCCGTTTCCATCGGTAGCTGTCACCGTACATGAACCTGCACACAACAAAGTAACTGATGCAGATGTCTGGAGTGTACAACTCCATAAATAAGTTGGAATCCCTGAACCGCCTGTGGGAGTAACCGTTGCCGCGCCATCGCAAGTACCGGAACAAGAAGTAGGAGTAGTGCTGGTGATGCTTATGCTGAATGCAGGCGAGCCGGTAATGGTAACTTGTGCCGTATCGGTACATCCGTTTACATCGGTAACAGTAACAACATGCAAACCAGGGCAGAGAGCAGTTGCAATTGCAGTTGTTTCACCATTATCCCAGTCATAATCAAGTGCGCCTGTTCCCCCTGTTGCATTCGCTTGTGCAGAGCCATTGCACGATGCACTGCATAATGTATTTGCAACATTTGAAATTGAAACACTTACTACGGGCGGGTCGGTGATAATGTATGTTACTTCTCTGGAGCAGCCGGCAGTGTCGTCAACTATAACTGTGAAAGTATCAGCAGAAAGTCCAGTTCTGTCTTGTGTAGTGAGCGATGTATCGCTCCATGTATAATTAAATGTTCCGCTGCCTCCGGCAACAGTTAAATCTATACTGCCATCATTATCACCATTACAGGTAATATCTTCAAAGGTGGAAGAAACATTGAACGATGCGCCCACAGAAATATAATCAAAAAGCGTATCCTTTAACTGACCTCCGGGATAGGTAGCCCATAAGACTACATCATAAGTTCCAACAGCACTATAAACTACTGGCGGGGTAGAATCGCTGGAAATAGCGGGTGTTCCTCCCGGGAAAAACCACGAGCGGGAAGTGGGAGGCGAAGTATATGCGTCTGCATAATGCACGGTGTCGCCTGCACAAACCGTAGTATCATCCGCAAAAAAGACCAAAGTAGGGAAGGTAGGGTCAATGAGCGTAAATGCGCTGCATGAATTCACATTGCTCACTGTAGCAATGTTGTTTGTGATGTCAATAGTGCCTGTCCCGTTAGGCGGATCCCACACGAGAGTTGACGGATTCCATTGCATGGGACGCAGCAATGTTTCATCAATTGCATTATTCCCTGTACTCCATTCATTATCCAGATAACGAAAAAGCATCGTAACAGTTGGCGTTGTCCCATAGTCATAACATTCATATACCCAATAGCGGTCATGCACACGGATTGAGTTTTCATTGCCAATAAAACTATTGAGGTTTGTAACACCCGGTGGCAACGGACGGTTGTTTGGATTCGCAGTAGTTATAGTTGGGTAAGTGGCGACAGAAACAGAACCGGTTCCTGAAGGAGCGCCTGCTGTTTGAACTGTCAGTGTATAGGGAATGTACTGCGCGGTTGTTCCAAAAGGAAAAACATAGGAAGTTCCGGAGGATGCGTTATCAATAAACCAATGGATGCGGCTAATATCAGGATTGCCGGTTGTTGTTTCGCTGATAATCTTTCCGGTGGTGCGCTGGATGCTGGCATTTGACGCGTTTTCTATAAAAAGGTCGTTGCCATTGAGCGTAAGCGTGTGATTCACCAAGTCCACAGAGTTTTTAACCCGCACATCACCTGTTAAAATTCTGTTTATCAGAAAAACGTAAACATTATTTTGGATGCCTATTTTGTCAAAGAGCATCGTTTCGCTTATCCCTTCTCCGTCAATATATTGTTGTCCATTTCTGATAAAGTTTACATAGGAGCCCTGCGTTGTAGCATCCACATTTCCCCTGATGTATGTCCAATCGCGCTCAACCACAATCGTGTCTTTTAAAAAAAGCGTTCCGGATGGCTTATCTATGATTATGTTTGGAAGAAATCCTCTCGTTCTTGGGGTTTGACCATGAAACAGTTGGTCACCCGTTCCATTAATGACAATCTTAGCAGTTCCGCCACAATCAGTAGCGCCAAAACCGAAATCCAACACGACTATATCACCCTCTGCACAAATTGTACCGTCATAAACATCCTGCCGGTTCACTCCCCAAAACTCCAATCTGTTGGATACAGTCAGCGTGTCGGTACTTTGTATAAATCGCCCCCCGGCAGTAGCCAACGCACTAAATGCCGCACTATATAGAGTATGACTGCCGCTAATTAATCCATCTCCTATAAATACTACCATAGAAGTACCAGGAACAAGATTGCCCCTGAAATAACGCCAATCAGGACCGACAATAATCCAGTCAATGAGAAAAAGTGTTCCTGAAGGCTTATCTATATAAATGTTTTCCAATATACTCCCCGTAAAGATTGTGCCTCTACCTACGATGCGCTGGTCAGCAGTTCCATCAATATGATTTATCACATCTCCATAAGGAGAGCCCGCTGTGTTTCCCATAAAGGTTATAATCAAATCTCCTTTCAAAAAAATATGTCCACTGGAAATGTAATGCCTGAAACCTGATTTAAGCAAAGTATCCAACACAATCAAAGAATCCGTTGCGCTAAAAGTTATCGCGTGGAAATCACTAACGAAATTGATTTCCAACTTGTTAAATGTCGTGTTCCCTGAAATCGTATTTCCTCCGCTCGTTCTTAATTTAACCCATCCGAAATTGTGATCAAATGTACTTGAAGTGTGTGTGAAATTACCTTGAATTGCCAGTGTGTCGGAAGTGCTGAAAAACGTAGGTCCGTTAAGCGTATAATTACCTAAGTTTATTGTAATGTCATTATTACCTCCATTAAATGTTCCCGTGCCTGCAAGCACCATCCCTGTTGCTCCTGGAATTGCATTTGGAAAAACAGTTAATCTGGATGTATTCTGATTGAAATTTCCCGAGAAACCTGCCTGAAATTCAAAGTGCGCAACTGTAGCGTCCACATTCAAGTTGCAGATTCCGGTGCCGTTGAAAAATACAAGGTCATTTGCTCCCGGCACAACACCTCCCACCCATGCTGTCGGGCTGTTCCAATTATGCACTCCTGAGCCAATCCAGTTTATCGGTGCTGCATTACTGTTAAAAGCCATTGCCAGAATGAAAACCGGTAAGAAAGGCTTCGTCTTCCTTACTAAGGTTAGTGATTTCAGCATCTTAATTATTTAAACTGGTTACTTGATTTATGTAATTGCCGCAATTTATGGCAAACCATCTACTGACATTAAAACACAATCTTCTCTCTAATTTAAGCAAGTCTAACCAAAGATACCTAAAAAAAGAGCTTCTCTCTATGCTTTTTCACGTACGTAATTTACCGACACAAACGCTCCGAATCAGAGCCGCAACAAACCTTTAATTTTATCCGCAACTTATAGAAACTGCAGCCTGCCGCTGTTTTTTTCTTAAAATAAATCCCTCATGTGCGGAATTGCAGGAATCATCCTTGCTCATAAAAGCAACCATCTCAATTCGATTGACCGGCAGTTTCTTTCTAAGTTTTCTTCATTTCTCAAATACCGCGGACCAGACCAGGAAGGCATCGTAATTCAAATAGATAATTCCAAACAAGTAGGATTTGCGCATAAGCGCTTGAGCATTCTAGACCTTTCGGAAGCAGGCAGGCAGCCCATGTGGAGCAATTCCGGAAATTCTTTGATTGTTTTTAACGGGGAAATTTATAATTACCCTGAAATCAAAAGCGCTTTGGCAAAACAAGGTCGCTCCTTTAAAAGCACGAGCGACACCGAAGTAATCTTAGAGGCTTATGAAGCATGGGGCATTGAAAAAACATTAGATGTTATTGAAGGCATGTTTGCCTTTGCGCTCTACGATTTCAAAAAAGAAAAACTTTTTCTTGCAAGAGACCGATTCGGGCAGAAGCCGCTCTATTTCAGATTGTTTGATGGAAATCTTGCTTTTAGTTCTGACATCCGCTCCTTTGAATGGATGTTTAATGACCTTTCTCTTAACCATTATTCACTCGATTATTATTTCCGCGAGCTTTCCACCCCGATACAATCTACCATCTGGAATGAAGTAGAAAAATTGCAACCGGGTCATTATGCTGTTTATGAATCGGGCGCTATCCGGCATTTCACTTACTGGAATCCTTCGTATGAGCCTAAAGTAAATTCAAGCCTTTCGGAGGCAATTGAACGGGCAGAAATTTTATTGAATAATTCCGTTAAAAGACAATTAGTTGCGGATGTGCCGGTAGGCGCTTTTCTGAGCGGGGGAATTGATTCAAACCTTGTGACTTTGTTTGCCGCAAAGAACTACGGGAAAAGAATTTCAACCTTCAGCGTGGGATTTGACTATGAAGAATACAACGAAGTGAAGTATGCAAAAACAGTATCAGAAATCTGCAATTCGCAGCATCATGAAATTATCCTCAAGCCCAACGTGATTGAAATCGTGGAAGACTTGGTGCATGAATATGGCGAACCGTTTGCAGACTCTTCTATGGTACCCACTTACTATCTCAGCAAGTTTGCCTCCGGTCATATCAAAGTGATTCTCGGAGGTGATGGCGGTGATGAAATTTTCGGAGGTTATCCAACTTATAATCAAGGACGCAGGATGCAGTTTTGGCGCGACAACTCTCTTTTTCATCCGTTTTTCAGACTTGGGACTTTATTTTCAGGCGCGGAAAAACTCAAGTACCTGAACAACATTGCACAACAAAAACCCGAAACGATTGCTTCCGCTTTGAACAGAAACATGGGATTCAGCGATGCTGAAATGCGCCAGCTTTTCGGAACAATAAAAGAAAATGCAGCGAGCGCAGAACATCTGCTTATCATTCAGGAGGCAGAGCAACATTGCAAAACCATCTTTGATAAAATTCTTTATGCCAGCCTGAAAACACGGTTGGTAAATGATTACATCGTGAAGGTGGACAGAGCTTCGATGTATGCCTCGCTGGAAGTACGCAGTCCTTTTTTGGATAGAGAGTTATTTTCGTTCGTTTCCAAACTGCCTCCTTCCTTTATTCTTCAGAAAGGCATCAATAAGTTTATCACTAAAAAGATTTCCGAAAAATATTTTCCAAAGGAATTGATTTATCGCCCAAAGATGGGTTTCCGGATTCCTGTGGGACAATGGTTTAGAAATGAATTGAAAGAACACCTGAAAGAAGTAATCCTTCAGCGGCAGTCATTCGTTGAGTTGAATTATCCATTCATCGAGCAACTCATCAGTGCGCATGTTTCAGGCGCTGCCGACCACAGGGATAAACTCTGGGCGCTTTATGTATTTCACATTTGGAGTAAACGTACATCAGCAAAATTTTTGAAACGCGAGAGTTGATTTTATATTTTAGCAAAAATCTTTATCTCTGCCAAAACAACTCTCACATTCGCCAGCCTTGGCACTTTGTTCTGTCCCCCTAATTTTCCCTTTGATTTCAGCCAGTTGTAAAACGTGCCCGCAGGAATGGAATGCACAACAGGCAGTTGCAGCGCAATGTCTTTGAAGCGCTTTGCATCATAATCGGAATTAAGCGAGCGTAATGTTGAATCAAGAAGCGTTGTAAATTCTTTCAAATCAGCAGGCGCTTTTTCAAATTCAATCAGCCATTCGTGCCCGCCTTTATTATTTCCATCGAAAAAAATTGGCGCAACAGTATAATCAGAAACCAGAGCGTTTGTTTTTTTGCAGGCTTCAGAGATTGCACGGTCGGTATTATCAACCATTACTTCTTCGCCAAAAGCGTTGATGAAATGTTTCGTGCGTCCCGCAATTTTGATTTTGTAGGGATTCGTGGAAGTGAATTGAATGGTGTCACCAATTTGATAACGCCACAAGCCACTGTTTGTAGTGATGACGAGCGAATAAGTTTTCCCCTTTTCAACTTCTGCGAGCGGTGTCACCTTGAGCGGAGTCGAAAGGTCAATAAATTCATAGTAAACTCCATTCTCCATGAGCAACAGCATATCGTCAGAATTCTCGGAATCTTGCAAAGCAAAAAAACCTTCCGATGCGTTGTAAGTTTCCAGGTAGCTCATCTTTTCCGATTGAATCAACCGCTTGAATTGTTCGCGGTAAGGCGTGAAACTCACCCCGCCATGAATGTAGAGTTCCAAATTCTGCCACACGTCAGCGATATTTTGTTTGCGTGTTTTCTCTATGATTTTTCGGAGCAACACTATCGTCCACGTTGGTACGCCCGCAAGATGCGTCACGTTTTGCGGAATCGTGATTTCCGCCATGCGTTCTAATTTCTCTTCCCACTCATCCATCAGCGCAACTGCGAGTTCGGGCGTTTTTATCCAATGGGCAATCAACGGCATGTTTTGCAGCAGCACTGCGGAAATATCACCGGAATGAATGTCTTCGTTCAGTTTGTTGATTTGATGACTGCCACCCATGAGCAATCCTTTCCCTGAAAATATTTTTGTGTTGGGATGATTATGACAATACACCGTCATCACATCGCGCCCGCCTTTGAAATGACAATCGCGCAATCCTTCTTTGCTTACGGGAATAAATTTACTTCTGTCGCTCGTAGTGCCTGATGATTTTGCAAACCAATAAATTTCGCTTCTCCACAAAATGTTTTGTTCGCCTTGCATCATCCGTTCAATGAACGGCTTCAGCGATTCGTAGTCCTGCAAAGGGATTCGCTGGGAAAATTGTTTTGAACTTTTGATGGAAGCAAAATCATATTGCCTTCCCCATGCTGTTGCTTTTGCCGACTGAATGAGTTGCAAAAGCAAACGCTCCTGCGTTTCAGAAGCATGTTCAGAGGTGCGCTGAATGCTCCCAATTCTTTGACGCATGAAAGCCGACACCAAAGAATTGAGCAGGCGCATGAATTAGTTTTCAGAAAAGCTCAACTGCTTATTTTTCGCGGCAACATATTCCTGAATGAGCGTGTCAACGATTTCTTTAACAGGTCTGATAGAGTGAACGTATTCAATCGAAGGTCCCGCGCACCACACGGTTTTGTAGGTGGCGCTGAAAGCCGCATTCTCCAATGCTTTCATGCCTTTGTAGAAGGTGAGCATCTTCGCATACTTTTTCAGGGAGCGGTTTTTATTGAGAAATGATTCTAACCAATTTTGCTTCGTGCCAATTTGCTGCACGTAAGGCGTGTTAATCACAGTGCAGGGCGAGCCGGAAACTTTTGTTGTCAGCACAATGTCTTTCGCGCCATAGTCAACAATCGCCTGCTTATATTCCATCGAAACTTCCGCTTCATTCGATGCGATAAACGGGCTGCCAATCGAAACGCCACACGCGCCCCATTCGAGTTTCTCAATCAATTGGTCGCCTTTGCCTACACCGCCCGCAGAGATAATCGGAATTTTACAGGCTTTTACCAACTGTGGCACAAGAACGGATGCAGCAGCCGGACCCGCGTGTCCGCCAGCTTCTTTGTTCACCGCGATAATTGCATCTGCGCCCATCGCTTCCACTTTTTTTGCAAACTGCTCGTCAATCACATCGCAAAACACTTTGATGCCTTTTGGCTTGCAGGCGTCAAGTATAAGTTGCGGGCTGCCGAGCGAAGTGATGATATAATCCACGCGATAATCAAGGCACGTTTGCAATTGCTCTTTCAACTTGATGTTTGATTTGTTCGCGATGAGATTGATGCCGATTGGTCCGGTGCATTCCCTGCGGATTTCATCCAGCGCTCTTCTGAAAGCAGCATCGTCTCTGTAGTTCAGCGCGGGAATTGCGCCTGTAATTCCGGCTTTGATTCCTTCAATCGTCATCCGCGCATTCGATACTAAAAACATGGGAGCCATAATAATGGGGTATCGTATGCCGAGCATTCGTGAAAGTTCTGTATCAATTCTGTTCATCAAATAAGTTTTGGCAAACTTAATCGTATTCGGAATTTCATGGAATAGCAATAATTTTAGAGGATGAGCGAAGGAGAAAAGCCATTGACCACTTTAGAGGAGCCTGATATGTCGGGCACTTACAATGCGGAAGATTATTTGCGGTGGAACCTGAATGAAATGGTAGAGTTAATCAGGGGTAAGGTTTTCAAGATGAGTCCAGCGCCATCCAGCAATCATCAGCGTATTTCTATGGAATTGAGCGGCATTGTTTACCACTTTTTCAAAAACAAACCGTGTCAGGCTTTTGCAGCTCCCTTTGATGTTTATCTTGTTCATCAAGGGCAGGATTATAAAAAGGCAAAAAATATTGTGGAGCCGGATGTTTGTGTGATTTGTGATGAGTCGAAAATTAAAAAATTTGGCTGTGTGGGCGCGCCTGGTTTGGTAGTAGAAATTCTTTCTCCATCCACTTCCAAAAAAGACCAAAAGGACAAATTTGAGTTGTATGAAGAATTTGGCGTGCGCGAATATTGGATTGTTTCTCCCGAAAACCGCTCCGTGATTCTGCACTTGCTTGAGAACGGCAGCTACAAAACTTTTCGTCCCGTTACAGAAGACGAAGCACTGCAATCAAAAATCTTTCCTGAATTGAAAGTGGAGTTGAAAGAAGTGTTTAGAAATGTAGTGGACGACTAAGCGGAATTTCCGCTCCGCGTCTTTGCGCCTCTGCGTGAAATTATCCCGCCTGAAAAACTTTTTTCTCTTTCAACACAAAACTCTCGCCCAAATACACTTTCCGCACCTGCGGGTCGTGCGCAAGTTGTTCATCAGTGCCTGAAGCGAATATTTTTCCTTCCACAAGTAAGTAAGCTCTGTCCGTGATGGAGAGTGTTTCACGCACGTTATGGTCTGTGATGAGGATGCCGATGTTTTTGAATTTCAACCGCGAAACGATTTGCTGAATATCTTCCACGGCAATCGGGTCAATTCCCGCAAACGGCTCATCGAGCAGAATGAACTTCGGATTCACTGCTAATGCGCGCGCGATTTCTGTTCTTCTGCGTTCACCGCCCGACAGCACATTGCCCATGCTTTTGCGCACATGCGCAAGACCAAATTCCAACAGCAGACTCTCCATTTTTTTTAACTGTTCCTGCTTGGGTAAATCCGTCATTTCCAACACCGCCATGATATTATCTTCCACCGAAAGTTTTCTGAACACGGATGCTTCCTGCGGCAAATAGCCAATACCCATTTGCGCGCGCTTATACATCGGCAGCGAAGTGATTTCTTCCTTCTCTAAAAAAATCTTTCCGCCTTCTGGCTTAATCAAGCCGACAATCATATAGAAGGAAGTTGTCTTGCCTGCTCCGTTTGGTCCAAGTAAACCAACGATTTCACCTTGCTTCACGTCCACAGAAACATCATTCACGACTTTTCTGCCCTTGTAGGTCTTGGCTAAATGTTCAGCGCGAAGTATCATTTTTTATTTTTGGTTTTCAGCGATAAAATTTCGCGTCTTAGTTCACGTGCAAGTTCTTTTTCAGTAGGAAGATACAGCATGTATTTTGAAGCGAACAGCCGCTTATTCTCTTTCATCACGCTGTAACGCGCAATCGTTTCATTTTTTTCAGAACACAAAATTATTCCTATGGTGAAATTGTCGCCTTTTGGCTTAATACAGTCTTCAAAAATACGCACATACATATCCATTTGCCCGATGTCCTGATGGGTGAGTTTGCCAAGTTTCAGGTCAATCAAAACGAAACATTTCAGCAAGTAATTGTAAAACACAAGGTCAATGTAAAAATGCTCTTCCTCTGCGCTGATGCGATATTGCCGCCCCACAAACGAAAATCCTTTGCCTAATTCCAGCAGAAACGATTGTAGATTATTAATGATGCCTTGCTCAATATCTTTTTCCAGATGAGCCGAACTGTTGCGCAGGTCAAGGAACTCAAGCACAAAAGGGTCTTTAATAAAATCGGTGATGCTTTGCGCAAGTTCTTTAGTTTTCTTTTCGGCTTCTTTCTTTACCGGTTTTTTATTGGCAGACGAAATGAGCCGCTTGTAATAGAGGGAATTGATTTGCCGTTCCAGCGCCCGCGTACTCCAGTTTTGCTCTGCGGCTTCGTGCAGATAATAGTTACGGGCTTCTGTGTCTTTCACACTCAATAACAGACGGTAATGTGTCCAACTTAGTTCGGGGCGCAGCATCGGCTCTTGCGAAGATTTGTGACGCGCTGCATCACGAATTGCGGGTAATGCGGTTGTTTGGGATTTGTCACGCAACGCGTGACGAATTGATGTTGAATTGTTTTCCAAAGATTTGTCACGCAGTGCGTGACGAATTGGAAAACTCAAATAAAACTGACGCATGTAGCGCAAATTATTATCGGTAAATCCTTTTCCGAAATCGCGTGTAAGCTTTTGAGAGAGTTCTTTCAGCAATGCTTCTCCGTATTCTGCTTTTCTTTTTCCTTGCTGCTCGTCTTCAACAATCAGTTTGCCCACGCGCCAGTATGCCTGCACCATTGTGCAGTTGACAGCGCGATAAGCCATGCCCCGTGCTTGTTCTAATACCTGGCGGATGCTTTTATAGAGCGTTGTCTTTTGTTTGCTTACTGCCAACTGCTAAAATTTGAAAATATTCTGTGGCAACGAAAATAATCAACAGGACTGTAAAATCTTGTTCCGAAAATCATACTCGTCTTGTAGGTATTCTGTTTTTCCGAATCGGTTATTAATCTTATCTTTTATTCTTGTTTGAAGTGACTTTGTTGCATGAAAAGTACAAAAGAAAAAAGACTGGTTGACAGGAAGCGTTAAAAATAAGAAGGACGGCAGGAAGTTTAATTTATGCAAAAAACAAACAAACACCGTCCCAGGTCAGCGAAACGCCAACGGTACAAGGTTAGCAATTGGAAAGAATATAATCAAGGGCTAAAGCAGCGAGGTTCTTGAGAGGTATGGATACAGAAAGATGCAGAGCAACAATGGTATTATCAAGGAAGCGCTCAACGGGGCGCACAATAGAAGTATTCGGAAATGTGCATAGAGATGGCGATAACACTTCGGGTGGTTTACCAGTAGGGTTACCGGCAGTTGGAAGGGTTTTTAACCTCGTTGGTGGGGATGTTGGGATGGACGGTAAAAGTTCCCGATTATACAGTGATCAACAGACGGAAGAAGAAATTGAAAATAGAGGGATCCGAGCAAATAGAGAAAAAGGGCATGAAGTTGTACATCGTCATAGACAGCACCGGATTAAAAGTATATGGGGAGGGAGAATGGAAGGTGCGCCAACAGGGCTGGGGAAAACATCGCACGTGGATGAAACTGCATGTGGCAGTAGATGAAGCAACAGCGATAATAGAAAGTTGTGCTATCACCAGCAATAGCGTAGATGCTGCAGCGATGGTAAAACCGTTGTTAGATAAAGTAAAGGCAGAAGTAAAAAAGATGGCAGGCGATGGCGCCTGTGACAAGATAAAAGTCTATGAATATTTAGAAGAAGGAAAAATACAGCCGATCATTCCACCGCGAAAAGGGGCAAGAATAAAAAAGCATGGGAATGGCAAGGGGAAACCTTGGCCAAGAGATAAAAACATAAGGGACATTCGCAGGATGGGTCGAAGACGATGGAAAGAAAAAAACAACTATCACAGACGCAGCAAAGCTGAAACCACGATGTACAGATGGAAAATCATTTACGGAGATAAATTAAGTTCACGAACAACAGAACAGCAAATAGTTGAAGCAAACATCAAATGTAAACTGCTCAATAAAATGACATTGCTGGGTATGCCGAAAAGCTCTGTGGTTAAAAAAGCAGCTTAAGAGATTTTTTGAGGAAGGAGGAGTGTGTTCCAAATATAGATTCATGCAACAAAGCCGATACGAGATATTGATAAAAGAGGGTATTCCGTTGGAAACAATTTTCCGAGAGGATATGTGGAAGCAGTTTCAGTGTGACCTAATTAGGTTTTATGAAACTCACGAAAGATTCATAACTATTCCTTCTCAAGTTGATAAGGATAAAGAAATTGCAAGTTTGGGTAACAGACTGAACGACCACATGGTTAGATAGAAAGGGAAGGAACGAAGCCCTGAGAAGGTTATGTTTCTTGAACAGTATGTTAACAAAGATTATAAATTGAATAAGATCAAACGAGAGTTTGAACAGCAAATCCAAGAGTATTTAAATTTTAGAAAGTTTTTTCCGACTGAGATGCCTACAAAGGAGGAACGAAAAAAACCTGAAATAAAAAAAGTATTATACTGGTAAGCACTTACTAAATATCGTTACAAAGAAGATGATACCTCAGAGAAAAATAAATGGCGGTTAGATAGACTTAAGGAAATTAATTTTCCTTTTGAAATAGAAACAAAAACTACTGGATTCGCGGGACAAGTACGGCAACCGATAACAGGCGTTCAAAGAAAAGCAGGGAAACAGTACGAAATTTGGAGTGCCTAAATCCGTGGGGGTATCCGTTGGAATGGGTATCACCGCTCACCCTCTCCTATTCTTTGTATGCTGAAAATGTTAGCGCACATTCAGCTTCCTTACCATCTCATCCGCCACTGCATCGGAATAAATTCCATAAGCGTTCACGAGCGTTCCTTTTAAATTCAATTCGGGAGAGGAAATTGCGTAGAGAATCATTTCATCTGATGGGTCTGTCATACCCTCAAACCTGTAAAAACTGTCAATTTGAAACTGGCTATGGAAAAGTTTGAATTTTCCCTGACTACATTCAAGGCAGTTTTCTTTCAGGTTAAAGTCCTCTATATAACCTTTCTTGGCAAGGCTTCAATAGTTTCTGTGAGTGTTTCAAATGTTTCCATCTGATTTCATGTTTAAACTTTCTGTAACTGATTCCATCGTTTGAAGTGATGGAATCAGTGAAACATCGGGCAGCTTAATATCCTTCACATTCAACTCAATATTCTTTATTCCCTGCCACTCGTTTTCTTCCAGCGTGTAGCAGATGTCGAAGCGTTTCTCAACTCCGGTGTGAAAGATTTTTCCAGCCAAATCACCCATGCCGAATGCGATGCCCTTGCAGTAGCGCCCTTCATCCTGTGTGAGCTCGAGTTTCAGGTGGTCGTCACCCACGATGCGCGAATAGCCGCGGTCGCGCACGTTGTGGCTTACGAACACGGGCTTCATATTGCCGGGACCGAATGGCGCAAACTGGTTGATGATATTAAAAAACCGTTCGTTGATGTCCGTGAAATTCAATTCCGCATCAATCACCACTTCGGGCGTAAGCGAGCCTTCGGTGATTGTCGCGCTGACGACTTCTTCAAAATGTTGCTGAAATATTTCAAAGTTTTCTTTCTTCAAACTCAAACCTGCAGCGAACATGTGTCCGCCAAATTGTTCGAGCAGGTCGCTGCATTCTTTGATAGCATCGTGGATATTAAATCCTTTCACCGAACGCGCTGAACCAGTCATCATCCCGTTTGATTCTGTAAAAACAATCGTAGGACGATACCACGTTTCAATCAATCGCGAAGCAACAATACCAATCACTCCTTTGTGCCAATGCGGTTGAGCAAGAACGGTTGTTTTTTTCTTTTGTAATTCTGTACTCTCATTAATCATTTCGAGCGCTTCTGCCGTGATGTCTTTATCCACCTGTTTGCGCTCGGTATTATTTTGATTGAGCAACTCAGCATTTTCTGTCGCGAGTTCATGCGTGTCGGAAATGAGGAGTTTCACTGCATTGCGCGCATCGTCCATTCTTCCGGCAGCGTTGATACGGGGACCTAACACAAATACAATGTCAGAAATCGTGAGCGCTTTTTTCAGCTTGCCCGTTTCAATCAGCGACTTGATTCCCTTGCGCGGATTTTCATTGATGCGCTTCACGCCATAATAAGCAAGCACACGGTTTTCACCCGTAATCGGAACAATATCCGAAGCGATACTCACCGCAACGAGGTCGAGATATTTTTCTACAACTTCAAACGGAATATCATTATGCTGCGCAAATGCCTGAATCAATTTGAACCCGATTCCGCACCCGCTTAATTCTTTGTAAGGATAATTACAATCGTTGCGCTTGGGGTCAAGCACCGCATGAGCAAGCGGCAATTCATCGCCCGGCAAGTGGTGGTCGCAGATGATGAAATCAATGCCAAGTTCATTGGCATAGTTCACTTTCTCCACCGCCTTAATTCCGCAATCAAGCGCGATAATCAGCTTACAGCCATTTTCATGCGCGTAATCAATTCCTTGTTTTGAAATGCCATAGCCTTCCCTGTAGCGATGCGGCACATAATAGTCAACGCGATTATAAAACTCAGAGAGGAACAAATACATCAGCGCAACGGAAGTCGTGCCGTCCACATCGTAATCGCCATACACGAGAATTTTTTCTTCATTGCGAATAGCGGTTTGAATGCGCTCCACTGCTTTGCGCATGTCTTGCATCAGAAACGGGTCGTGTAAATATTCTAACTGCGGGCGAAAAAAAAGTTTTGCCTCATCAAACGTATGAATGCCGCGACTGACGAGCATGCGGCACAACACAGGATGTATCTTCAACTCCTGTTGAAGCTGAAGAACACGCTCGTGTTCAGGTTGATTAATGAGCCAGCGTTTTTGCATAGAAGCCTCACCCCGCCCCTCTCCAAAGGAGCGGGAGTCAGAAGTGTTGTGTTTGATTTCCGAAAGTTAAAGAGAAAGGAACTGAAATCAGAGGCGAATAATTTTTCTTATGCCGGTCATTTCGTTATTCCGAAATTTCAGAAAATACGTTCCTTGCGGAAAAACAGAACAATCAAGCGGAAATTTTTCACCCATGATTATTTTCTCCAACAAAATTTTTCCTGAAATATCCTGAACAGATAATTGTGTCGGAGATCCATTTTTTGAAAAAATTTCTATCCAGGTAATTCCGGAAACCGGATTTGGATGCACTTTGATATTCAATGTATTTTCCGCAGCAGAAAAAATTCCGACAATGTTTCCTACCGTTACCAACTTCACGGGTGAGCATCCGTTTGCATCTGTCACTGTCACAAAGTATTCACCCGGAAATAAATCATTGATGACAGCATCTGTTGAATTGAGCGAGTCATTCCATTGATAGGAATAGGGCAGTGTGCCTCCGCTCACAAACACTGCCGCAGAGCCATTTTCGCCATTCACTGCCGAATCAGTAATCACATTCACCACAAGCGGAAACGGCTGTGTGATTTCAAAGTATTCATTCTTTTCGCAGCCATTCGCATCGCTGACTTTCACCCAATATTTTCCTCTCGCCAATCCGCTCAAAGAATTCAGCGTATCGCCTGTTGACCACTCAAAGCGATAAGGCGTAATGCCGAATGCCGCATTCACAGTGATTTCTCCATCCTCAGTGCCGGAACAACTCGCCATGCTTTGCGTTGCGCTTAACGTCATGCAGGAGATGCAGTCATTGAAATAGATATTCATGCTGTTATTAAGATTCAACCTACCGCCTGAAACAGTCAGTCCATCCAAGCCGATTAAAATGTCCGTTCCGAGCAGCACGTATTCTTTCATCATCAGCGAATATGCAGCAGGATTCATTTGCAAATGATTTTGATAATGCGAACAAGGCAAGCCATAGAGCTGCGCAATTGCGCCTGCAACATGAGGCGCAGCCATGGATGTGCCATTGGAATTTACATAACCATTTCCCGGAACGGTTGAAAGAATTCCTGAGCCGGGTGCGCCTAAATCAATGGAAGTGTAGCCAAACGCAGCCGAAGTATTTTTTGTGTCATAGCGCGTGGTGTTCGTCACCATGATGAGATAGTTGCTTGTGCAGGTGGAAGGAATGTCGCCAGAAATTTCTACATCCGTAGTGAGATTCATTGTTGACGCAACACTCAACACACCGACTGTACCCAGCGAATCATACATTGCGCACCAAATCGGATAATCTTCCGGCTTGCCGAAATCAATGCCGAACGAAGAATTGGCAACAACAACAAATGCGCCCTCTGCTCCACCTGTTTGATTGTAATTTTTGCGCATGTCATAAATATAGCTGTACGCCTCCACAACCTGCGCTTCTGTGAATGCGGAAACGCTCACAGGCATTAGCTGCGCATTCCATGCTACGCCTGCAATGCCAACATCGTTATTGCCGATTGCTCCCGCAATTCCGGCAATATGCGTTCCGTGAAAATCAATCGGAATGGAATCAGAATGTGACGCTACATCCCAGCCGTTGTAGTCGTCAATGTAGCCGTTGAGGTCGTCATCAATTCCGTTGGGCGGGTCGTTTTTATTTTTCCAGAAATGCAAATCCTCATGCTGCAAATCAAAGCCTTCATCAATTACTGCAATTACAATCGTGTCGCCCGCAGTTGTCACTCCGCTTGTAGTTATTTCCCATGCTTCGGGCGCGTCAATGTCTGCATCGGGTGTGCCGCCTGCTTGTCCGGTATTGTCAAGATTCCATTGATTGGGAAAAAGTGTATCGTTGGGAATGGTGGCGCGCTTTAAAATTTTGTGATTGAATTGCGCAAGTTTCACCTGCGGAAACTTCTGTAATATTTTTAAAACTTTTTCTTCTTCTCCTTGCGGAACGGTGAGTAGCCAGATATTCCAGCTTTTGGAAAGTAATTGCGTTGCAGGCTTTAAGGTTGATGATTTCTCAAACAATTGATTCGGTGAAATTCCCTTTTCAAGTTGAACGATGATTTCACCGAGAATCTGCTGTGCAAAAACATTTGCAGGGATCACAGACAAAAAAATGAAGAAGATAAAAATAGAATGCAAGCGCATAGTTATTTTTCGGAATCCCAATTTTTCTGGTTGTTGACGCACATCAAACAGACGGACTATTTCGACAGCTTCATCGTTTACCCTGTAATAAAGCGTGTTATGCTTAGCAATAACGCATTTACGAATTCCCATATTTTCATGGATAAGCGGAAACACGAAAGGTCTTTTTGTAATTAAGTTCAATCTGCTTTCAATCTTGTCGAGAAATTTATTGACCACAGCCGCGTTCCATTTTTCAGATAGATACCCTGCGATTGCGGATAAATCTTCCTCGGCAAGCGGAGACCAGATTATCGCCTTACGCAGCATATTTTTTGCGCAGTTTCCGCATTACAGAGTCATGCGGAATCCCTTTTTTAGCATTCAACTGACTTACGCCCTTCTCAATTCCAGCCTGTTGTTTTTTCGTCAGTTTATTCCATTCCTTCTCGCTGCCGTTCAGATAGTTCAGCAACACTCCGTAAACTTCTTCAAGTTTTCTTTCGTCAACAGAGTTAATTTTTTTTAACAGGCTTGTTTTCATTTCTGTAATACTCATTACGCTGCTTGCTTTGCTATTAAAGTTATTGAAAAAGTCGTTGAAAATCGTCCATCCATTTATCAATGAGCGTTGCGCCCGTGCTTGTTTGTAATTGCGCTTCGATATTTTCCAGTTCACCGATTTTTTCAAAAAAAGCATCCTGTGCTTTGCCAATTGCTAACGCTTTTGAATAAGGCATTTCGCTGAATGTCACCATTGCGTATAGCGGCAAATATTTATCCGGATGCCGCTCGTGGAGCAGCTTTTCAATTTTTTTGCGCAACACAAATTTTTTATCGGCTACCAAATCGCGCATTTCGATGAAGTTGCGTAATGCTAATTCACCGACTGCATCCGCATCGGGTTTTCTTGTTTTTTGAAATGTCGGAATGATTTTGTTCCAGTCATCTTTGAACTCCTGCATCAGATTGTTAAGAAGCGTACAATCTTCAAACCCAGCGTTCATGCCTTGTCCGTAAAACGGCACGATGCCATGCGCAGCATCGCCAATCAGCAAAACTTTATTTTCAAGTGACCACGGATAGCAGCGGAAGGTGGCTAATGAAGAAGTTGGATTGGTGAAAAAATCTTCCGCCAAATCAGGCATCATTTGAACCACATCAGGAAAATGCTGATTGAAAAAATCCAGAACAGATTTTTTGTCGGTGAGATTGGTGAAAGAATATTCTCCTTCAAACGCAAGAAACAACGTAACCGTAAAACTGCCATCCAGATTCGGCAGCGCAATCAGCATAAAACTTTTGCGAGGCCAAATATGCAGCGCGTTTTTCTCCATTTTGAAACTGCCATCTGCATTGGGTGGAATATGGAGTTCCTTGTAGCCGTGTTCTAAATAGGTTTGCGAGTAATTGAAGCGGTCAGTTTTTTCGAGCGTACTGCGTAGCGCGGAAAATGCACCGTCTGTGCCGAAAAGCAAATCGGATTGCGTGAAACCATTTTTGAGATTCGCTTCTTTTCTTTGAAAGTCATAGCCGAAGCAGGGTTGGTCAAATTCAATCACCGCGCCTGATTCTTCCGCTTTGGTCATCAGCAGTTCATTCAACCCGCCTCGTGAAATAGAGTTGATGAATTGCCCCTTATCTCCGTACGGCTGCAATTCCGTTCTGCCATCGAGATGATGAATCATTCTGCCGTGCATGGGAATCGTGAGCTTACGGATTTCATGTTCCAAGCCAACAGTATGCAATGCTTTCAAACCTCTATCGCTCATGGCAAGATTGATAGAGCGACCTCCACCGATACTTTGCTTGCGCATATCAGGACGCTTTTCATACACGCGCACGTTGTAGCCGCGCTGCGCGAGAAATATCGCCCACAGCGAGCCGACAAGACCAGAGCCGATGATGGATGCAGATTTCATGGAATCAATCATTGTTGTTTATAGAGTCCATCTACTCGCTGCACTGAGAATTTCCAGTTTTCTGGAATTTTTTCTGTTGTTCCATAACCAGCGGCAGTTTTTAGCTTCCATGTATGGTTTTCGTAGAGAATTGTGTCGCCTCGTCCTTTAGCTGCTTTCTTTAAATGATCTGCTACTTCTTTTGGAGTAGCTAAATAAATTCTTGGCAATTCATCAAGCATTAAATCTTTAAACTGAACAAAACAAAGTATTGTTCTTTTTCCATGTAGTTGACACCATTTATCAATAGAGTTTATATAGTCAGCTTTACCTTTCTCAACAAATTTTTGTGTTAGTCCCCAAGAACCGTCTTTGCTGCCCTTTACAGAAATCTTAAGAGGGCTGTCGTTTTTACCTTTAGAAATCAGTAAGTCATATTCAGGTTGATTAGCACCATACTGAACTGAAATATCATAACCAATTCGTGCAAGCTGACCTGAAGCAAGTGCTTCGGCTGCCACTGATACGTGCCACGAAGAAAAATCGGTTTTACTTTTTGCCATTCTGTTGTTAAAGCACAATGGGGCAACTCGTGTCTGAAATAACAACTTTTTCCATTCGTTATTTCATTTTCAAATCGTCCTCTGTTTCTCCGAATATTGAAACTCCGTATTTTCCGACATTCTCTAAAAATTCTCTTTTTGTGATGTCGGCAAAATCAGCAGCCTGTCCTGATGAAAAAAATCCTCGTTCAAATAAAACTGCGGCAACAGCCATTTTTACCTCTGCTTCATTTACATTTTCCGTCAACGCGATTGTGGGTTTTTTCATGGCGAGTTATTTTAACAAAGTTATTCACTCTTGACAAGCTACTTCATTACATCATTTTTTCGGGTGTAGGACAAATTGCATCATCCCCCTGCAAACGCTCAAGTCAACCGCATCCTCCTTCGCCAACGCACATTGCTTGCGCAAAGGGGGACATTGAAACAGCCATGCAATCTGTCCTACATTCATTTTTTCAAGAAACTGCTCAAAATCAAATACTTCCACAAAAGTATTATACAGCGTCACGGGCATCATGCGGATTACATCGGGTTAGCGCCCTCGCCCACAGCGAGCCGACTAAGCCGGAGCCGATAATGGAGGGGGGATTTCATAAAACGAACGGGAATGACAACATTTCAGAGAATGAAAATAAAGCACCGGAAGATGAAATATAAAGGGCAGTTCTAAAAATTGTTTTTTTATCACCCCATCCCTCTCCAGAAGTCGAGGGTGTCAATGGTAGAATTTTTAGAACTGCCTTAAAATCAATCATTCACCATGAATACTCCATCTGTTAGAATATTCAAAGTGGCGTTTGGTTTCACTTCCACTTGTTTCGCTTTACCTGTTATGCTTGCAGGAACTTCAAATGTTCCTGACACTACGGTTACTTTATTTACGGATTCAAAGTTGTCATTGAGCGTGATTTTGTTTCCGGTGCTTTTATCAATGTCGGTGTTATAGAATTTTTTACCGTTTGTGGTAATTGTGTTGTTCGTATTCCCTTTAAAGGCTACGGTGCCGGTGTTGTAAGTGAAGGTAGATGTTGATTCGCTTATCCAGTTGCCCGACACATTCAGCACATTGCTTGATGCGCTAATCAAAGTTGCGTCATTGTCAAGATACACGTTCTTGGCATTAGCGGCAGCGCTGATGGTGGCGATGTTGCTCTCGCTTACGCATTGACCCGCAGTGCCATCAGCAACGATATAAATGTTCTTTGTGTTGTCTGGAACCGTAGCTGCTGAATTGAAATTGGTGCCGTTATGTACATACCAGTTAGAAGCTGTGTGCCAGTTAGCACTGGTGTTCCCATTCCACATATAGTCTCCACTTACGATATCGGGATTTACCGAAGCATTAATTGAACTGAGATCGGGTTCGTCAACAAACCACAAGAGCGAGCCGTTGCCGGAAGGTTCCCATGCGCTGTTGCTGCATCCGGGACCGGAGGATGTTCTGCGGGTTTGAAAATAATATTCGCCAGCTCCATGCGTATTGGTAGAGATGGCAGAGGAGTATGCGTTCCAACTACCGGTTGTCCCTTTTCTCCATTGGATTTCGTCCGTAGCAGATATTCCACCGCTGCCTCCGGAAACTATCGGAGTTAAATCTACTCCCTTGCAAACAAACTGTTCCACCGGATTATCGCGCGCCACTCCGCCCGCAGCCGGCTGGCTTACAATTTCCCATTCCACAGAAGGTGTTTCCAATGAGATGGCGCAGGCAACTCCATCGCAATTTCTGCGGGCTTTAATTCTCACGTAGCCTGGCGCTGCTCCGGCCGTAACCGAGGGTATTGTCGTTTGCCAATCAGACCAATCTTCATCGGTATTTTCATAACTGTATTCGTAAACACATGTGCCGGCTCCTCCGGTGCTTCCTGTGGCGGCATTTACGGATAAGCCGGTAACTCCTTCACATGCGTGTGTGAAATTTGATGCAGTAGTCTTTGTAAGATTGTTGGGCTGGGAAGGTTGAGCGACTATCGTGAAGGTGGTATATCTGGGGCGACTCCATCCGCAGCATATTTCTTGAACCCGATATCTGACCTTGTAACCGCCAGTAGCAAGTGAAGAAACATCCACCACGGGATTGTTCTGCGTGGAGGTGATAAGCGCGGTATTGGCATCGTTTCCTGCGGCACTGAAAATTACCCACTCATAGGCCACCTGAGTATTCCATGGATTAGTGTGTGTTAGTTGGATGGCTGCACCAGTTCCGACACAGAGCGAGTTGGGAACAATAGTTATAGTAGGCAATGGTCTATTATCCGCAGCCATACGCACAAAGCCAGAAAAGTCAATAGGTGCGGTCAGATTGTAGGTGGCACTCAAAGTGGCCGAATAGACCTTGACCGTTGCAGATGCAGTAGTATAAGATGTGCCACCCCCAGTCTCGTTTTGGTCATTAACAAAGGACAAACCTGTAGGAATGGCCCATGTGCCAGATGCTTTGTAGATAGATATTTCAGAATTGATACAAGGCTTGGTCTTTTCGTGAAGCACACGGATTATTGGGCTTGACACTGGAGTAGTACCCCCAGATGTTGACAAATTAACGGTAACAAATGCTGCAGGCGAAAGTGTTGGGGGCGCGGGAACTGCGGATGTTGCATTACCTGCTGCATTCAGATTCGCTATAGCATAAGCAATACCACTGATACCACTTCCTCCGTTTCCTCCTTTACCTCCATTTCCACCTGCTCCTCCTGCTCCTCCATCTCCTGCATCGCAGTTTCTGCCATTTGCTGCTTTTGCAGCAGCACCTGCTCCTCCATCTCCTCCTTCACCACCAATTCCTGCACTACCGATTGTACCTGTAGATATGATGCTGTTTGTAATGAACCCATTAGCGCCATTGTTTACAATGAGAATGCCAAATGATGCGCCACCACCGAATCCACCGCGACCAGCACCACCTCCTCCTCCTCCTCCAGAGCCACCGTGACCTCCATCTCCAGCTTCATCACAATTGGTATCATCAGCAGAACCACCACCGCCACCACCGCCTCCAGAGCCACCGCTACCGGCCACTCCATTCGTTCCATTAGCGGGAAGGTAGAACCCTGAGGCATAAGTCCGAACAGTGGGGGTAGTTCCATTTGATGCTGCGCTAGCACTACAAGTGGCACCACCACCACCACCTCCATTTGCTCCATTCCAGCCTGTTCCAGCACCACCTCCTGTTCCACCACAACTTCCACCACCACCAGACCCAGCAACTCCATTTGGTTGAGTGCCGCCATGGTCATTTCCTCCTCTGCCACCTACGCCTCCATTACTTCCACCACCTCCATTGGCAACAGGACTATTACCTCCGTTGCCAGCAGATCCACCACCACCACCACCGCCTCCATTGCTATCGCCACAACCACAGTCACCGTTTCCACCATCACCGCCTTGCGTTCCATTCGAACCCCGGTTTCCGTCATAAGGGTCTGTTGGCGTTCCATTCCAAGTGGCACTTCCTTGCCATCCTGCTGTGCTTGCACCAGTGCCATTGCTGGCGGCTCCTGAAGTAATCTGACACCTAACGATGTTATAGTTGGATGCCCCGCTAAGCCTGAGGGCGTAATTGGAACTTCCCCGTCCATTGGAGGAAGTGCCAGTCACAGCATTTGTTGTCACGTTAATATCCTGCAATATCCACCCAGACGTGCCGTTGGCAGCCATACCAATCAAATGGCGTGTATCTGCATCCACTTGAACCGTTGTGGGTGCATTGATTGGTGCAACTGAAGCAGTGTTGTTGGTGAATGTGATGGCAGTATTACCATCACTCATTTTTCTCCATCCGTTAGCCGCATCATATCTGCCTTCAATAATTACATTAGTAGGTATGTTCACCCTTTGTGTTTCTGTATAAGTGCCTGTTGCCATTCTAATATGTGTTCTACCACCTAGCTGGCTAACTGCGTAAGCCAACGTGGCATAAGGATTATCTGGCCCACCTTTGTCCGTAGCATCCTCACCTCCATTTGCTGCTGGCCGCACATAGGCATACTCGCAGTTGGGCGAACCCACTTCTAATGTACACGAAGACTGGAAGGTGCTACAAGAAGGTGAACCTGTGGTATAGGTAACAGTAATGGTGTAAAAGCCTACCGTAACAGGAGTTGTCCACGTGACGGAACTAGTACTTCCTGAGAATGAACCTCCCGCGGGCGAAATCGACCATGCATAATTGGTTATATTATTCACTGCCCCTATGGCTGGTGGCTGCAAAGTGCCCACTGTGTGTTGTGAACCGGGCAAAACCAAGCCACCACAATTGGAAAACACAATTGGAGGTGGATTATCGCCAGTTCCATGCGGAGCTGGAAAACCAACAGGCGCGTTGCTGGTGCCATCCATTGTATTCACCGTAACCCTTGCGCAGTTGGAATTTATTGCTCTGCCGGAAAGTCCTGTCGGACAATCGGATGAGGTAACGACAACGCGGTAGAGCCGAGTTCCGGCAATCTTGGGAGGCGTGTAGGAACTTGAAGTTGCTCCGGAAATATTCGTCCAACCGGAAGCCCCGCTACAGGCGGTGTTGTTGGATACCTGCCATTGATAAGTGAGCGCAGTGCCAGCGGCTGTTACGCTCAATGCTGTCATGGTGCCGCTGGTGCAAATGTATTTGTCGGATGGATGAACGGAGATGGTGGGCTTTACGCAATAATCTATCCTGATATACGGCTTGTAGGTAGAATTTTGGTAGCCATAAATATGATGATAATCTCCATCATTGCCTGTGCATGTATAAGCATCAATCGGCCACCCTATCCATCCAGTGCAGCAATCATCACCGCCATTATATGCCCAGCCCATTGTAATCTGGTCAGCCGATAATGCTGAGGTTACATCTGAAGTGCTGGCTGACTGGCTTTGCCAACCGGTTGAATTTTTTCCGGTGCCGTTGTAATACGCGTTGTTGTTTCTTGTCCTTACACCATCAACATTGCAATCAGGTTGATTGGCAAGATGCTCATTATTCTGCACCCTGCCGTGCTTGAGCGTAATTGCATTTTCGCATGTTCTGCCGCCATAGCGATACCAATAGTTGGTGGCTGAATTAATAGTCGCGTTGTTCGGGATTGCAGAAATATCAAAAGAGGCATATCCATCCATGTAAGGATTGCTGAATGGCCAACTATCATCCACCCACCCGTAGCTGATATCATAGACGTAGGTTCTTCCTGCATAAGTTCCCACATAACAAGCCCAATTTCCTGAATTGCCGCTGCGATTTGCTGTGTGTGTGGGCCATGTGCCCCCTGGATAGTAATTGGTTATCGGGTCAATCGTAACAGGATATTTTCGTCCCGCTACTGTTAGCCAATTTAGGGGTATCAAAATGTAGGTTCTATAAGAATCCCTGCCAATTTGTTCCACAAGAAAATCTCCTTCACGATAGCCGTCAGGATTGGTTTTCGCTGTATCAAATCCCGGTTCGGTGCAGGAGCCTGAAGAAATACGCTCATGAAAAAGTGGTCTGCTGATTTCTAAAATCGCTTCTCCGGTAGCGCTGTTAAACAGCATATTTTGCAAGAGCTGTTTCGAATCGTTCAATGCGATTAACTCGCTGTTGCCTTTTGTGCCGGTCATCTTCCATCCGCTGCCGGTGGAAATATCTTCCCGAAAAGCTAAATACACCGCGCCTAATGGTTTGTTGGCAAACGCTAACGGGTCATTAATGATATAGCTGAGTTTTTTAGAAGTGGTTGAATTCAGGATTACCGCATCTATCTTCGGGAAAATATCAGCATACACTAAACTATCTTTCAATGCCTTCCCTTTGGAAGTTGCCGATGGCTTTACTTCTGCTAAAAAATTGCCGTTTGCATCAAGCCACAACATGGCGGGCATTTCCCAATCAGCATATTCCTGACCTTTAATTTTTGTGAAAATCGGTTTCCCGGGGACAAGCGGGAAATATATTTTGTGCTGATTATGAACAGCGGCAAAAGCCCTATCTGTATATTCCTGTGTGTTATTAGCGGAAATGTGTGAAAGAATAGTTTTCCACTCGCCATTCTCATGATAGTGAAGCGCACCTGCGCCAATCAGGGCTGAATAACTTCCATCGCTGTTTAGAAAATGTTTGGAATTTTCAGTTCTGAGCGTAAGGTTTTCCTGCTCAATGGTAAAATTGCTGTAAGGTCCCTGTTTGTCTTGAAAAAGTATTTTTAAAACATCGCTTTCAGAAGATTCAGAAACAGAATTTTCTTTTACTTCACCTTGAGAGAAGCAAATCAAAAAAGGTAAAATCAGAATTAAGGAGAGTAGATGTTTTTTCATAGGCCCCGGATTTTTTAACAAAAACCCATCCCCTGAATCCACCAACTTTATTTGATGTCCTGAATTAAATAAAATGGAAAACGGAAAGTCTGGAGAGGGTAAGTATGATTCATGCTCATTTTTTAGTTAATGGATACTCAATTCAGAAGTTCCTCTTCGGAACCGCCTTTACCTAAATTACGCACTCTTACTTAGATTTTCCATTTTTTTCGTGTTTGCCAAATAATTAATTCCTGCAAACCTACCGAGTGATTTTCTGAAGGATATCCCCAAACTCAAATACTTCCATAAACGTGTTATAGAGCGGCACAGGCGCCATGCGAATCACATCAGGCTCGCGCCAGTCAACAATCACTCCTTCTTTTTTCAGACCCTCATAAATGTATTTTCCTTCCTTGCCGACTTGCACGGAAAGTTGGCAGCCGCGCTGATTTTTATCTGCGGGTGTTATGATTTTGAATTGCTGTTTTGATTTTTTGGCTACATCATTTAAGATAAATTCCAAGTATCCAGTAAGTTTTTCACTTTTCTCCCGCAGGTTTTTCATGCCTGCTTCTTTGAAAATTTCTAAAGAGGCTTTATGAATCGCCATTGGGAAAACAGGCGCATTGCTGATTTGCCAGCCAGCCGCTCCGGTTTGCGGGCGAAATTGCTCCGGCATTTCAAAGCGCGTTTTTTCTTCATTGCCCCACCAGCCTGCGAGTCGCGGCAACTCACTATTGTCGCAATGTCTTTCATGCACGAATGCTCCGCCCACACCACCGGGACCTGAGTTCAAATATTTGTAAGTACACCATGCGGCAAAGTCAACATTCCAATCATGCAATTGCAAAAGCACATTTCCCGCAGCATGTGCTAAATCAATGCCGACCATTGCACCCGCTTCATGACCTGCTTTTGTGATTGCCGGAATATCAAACAACTGTCCCGTGTAGTAATTCACGCTCCCAAGCAAAATCAGCGCAAGTTCGTTTTTGTGGTTTTCGATGGCGTAAAGAATATCTTCCGTGCGCAAAGTGTATTCTCCTTCACGCGGAGTTAATTCAATAATGCCTTCCAGCGGATTATGCCCGTTCAGTTTGATTTGTGTTTGCGCTGCATAGCGGTCAGATGGAAAAGCATTTGTCTCCATCATGATTTTGAAACGCTTGCCCTTCGGTTGATAAAATGAAATTAAAAGCAGATGCAAATTCACCGTGAGCGCATTCATTAATACAACTTCATTGGGCAACGCGCCAACGAGTTCACTCGTTTCTTCAAAAAAATGGTGATAATAAAACCAGGGATTCTTTCCGTGCAGATGTCCTTCCACTGCGAGTTGCTGCCAGTCGAGTAATTCCTGCTGAATTTTTTCAGAAACGGTTTTCGGCTGCAAGCCGAGTGAATTTCCGCAGAAATAAATCAGAGGTTTACCATCACGATGTGGAATGAAAAAATTTTCTCGGAAAGAATGGAGTTTATCCGCGCGGTCTTGTTCGAGGGCGAAAGCGATGTTGTTTTCGTAGGTCATAACACATGCAATAATTGCTGGCGGTAAAAATTTGCAGCCATTTTATCCAGCATCTGATTCAGCAATTCATTCTGCGCATCAGCATAGTGCAGTTGAGCAAGAATTTCTTCAGCCGGTTGCACATACATTGCTGGCACTAATTCGGCATCTCCTTCTTTCAGCATCTCGCGCATGGAAGCTTGTGTCATTTCGGGATGAAATTGCAGCGCGACCACATTGTCGCCATACGTGAACGCTTGATGCAAACATGCTTCGCTTTGTGCTACATGCGTTGCGCCTTGCGGCAAATCAAACGTGTCGCCATGCCAATGGAAGGTGATGAACTCCTTCGGAAAAAAATGCAGCAATGTATTATCCGCATTCTCATTCATGCGCACCGGAAACCAGCCAATCTCTTTATCCTTGTTCGGGTAAACTTTTGCGCCCAGCACATTTGCAATTAACTGTGAGCCGAGACAAATTCCAAGCACCTGTTTTCCCTGATTAATTGCTTCCTCAATAAAAATTTTCTCATGATGCAGCCAATGAAATTTCTTTTCATCATCCACACTCATCGGTCCGCCCATGATAATGAGTAAATCGAAATGTTCCAACGCAGGAAGATTCGCGTTTTCCCACAAGCGGGTTTCGGTTTGCGAAAAATTGTTTTTAGCAATCCAGTCGGCAATGCAGCCGATGCCTTCAAAAGGAACGTGGAGTAATGTGTGCACTCTAAGTGATGGATTCATTTTTGAAATTGTACCGTTTTCATCCCCAGCCATTCCAGCGCAGCCCCGCTCAGTAATTTTTCTTTCACCTGCGAATTGAACGGCATGGATTCAATCAGCTTGCCCGGCTCGTGTTCGCCAAGCGGAAAAGGATAGTCGCTGCCGAGACATATTTTATCAGCACCGACAAGATGCACAAGATAATCCAACATCTGCGCATCATGCACCAAACTGTCGAGCCAGAATTTCCCGAGATAATTTTTCGGATTTACATCATTATGCTTGGCAACCAAATCAGAACGCACGTTGAAGCCGTGCTCAATTCGTCCAATCGTTGCGGGAAACGAGCCACCGCCATGCGCAAACGCAACGCGCAGTTTCGGCAGCTTTTCAAAAACGCCTCCGAATATCATCGAACAAATTGCAAGTGAAGTTTCCGCAGGCATTCCGACTAACCACGGCAGCCAGTAATCCGGCATTTTTTCTTTGCCCATCATATCCCACGGATGCACGAAAATCGCTGCGCCTAATTCCTGTGCTGCATGATAAAAACGAAATAGTTCGGGTGCGTTCAAATTCCAGTCGTTCACATGTGAGCCGATTTCAACTCCTGCCAATCCAAGTTCTTTCACACAGCGTTCCATTTCCTTAATTGCTAAATCAGGAGATTGTAATGGAACTGTTCCTAAACCGATAAAGCGTTTCGGATTTTCATGCACCACGCTCGCGATATGGTCATTCAAAAACCGCGAGACTTCCAGCGCATCGTTTGGCTTTGCCCAATAACTAAACAAAACAGGAATTGTCGAAAGTACTTGCACATCCACATGATGCGCGTCACATTCCTTCATTCGCACATTAGCATCCCAACAATTAGATTCTATCTCGCGAAAAAATTTATCGCCAATCATCATTCTTGCACAGCAAGGTTTGTGATGCTCCAAATGCACGAACCCATCATAGCCGAATTTCTCTGCGTATCGCGGAAATTTTTCAGGAAGAATATGCGTATGTATGTCAATCTTCAGCATTGGAAACTATTCAGGTTTACGCGGTGGCTCCATCAATGCGCTACATTTTTTGCAGGTTCGTTTTTCTTCGGAATCATAAAACCTTTTCATGAGCGGAGGCAGTTGAGCTACAATGTCAGTCAACTCAAAATATTCCTCATGCAATTTGTTTGAGCAATTTTCACAGAACCACAAAAAGCCGTCTTTCTCTCCATTACGTCTGTATCTTTCCATCACCAACCCGACAGTGTTCGGTCCACGTTGCGGTGAATGCGGTGTACGCGGAGGAAGTAAAAAGATTTCACCTTCTTTGATTGAAATATCGCGCGGCTTTCCCGCTTCCATAATGCGCACGATAATATTTCCTTCTATCTGATAGAAAAATTCTTCGCCTTCGTTAAAATGAAAATCTTTTCTTGAATTAGGTCCGCCCACGATCATCACGATAAAATCTTTATTGTCTTTGTAAACAACCTGATTCCCCACAGGCGGCTTCAGCAGATGGCGGTGCTCGTCAATCCACTGCTTGAAATTGAAAGGCGATTGGATGGGCATTCTAAAAAGTTTGCTGACTAAATTACAGCAAGTGTCATTCAAATCACAGTAACGTAAATCAGTATCTTCGCGGCATGGATTTAAATCTTGCCGGAAAAAATGCCATCGTAGGCGGAGGCAGCAAAGGCATCGGACGGGCGATTGCTGTTGAACTTGCGCTGCTGGGCGCAAATGTTACGCTGCTTGCGCGTAGTGTTGAGTTGTTGCAGGAAGTTGCAGGCAAATTAGATAAAAGCAAAGGGCAGCAGCACGATTATATCGAAGTGGATTACAGCAATCCTGAATTATTAAAAGCGGCTGTTGGAAAATATCTTGCCGACACGCGCAAGCCGATTCACATTCTTATCAATAACACAGGCGGACCTCCGGCTGGTCCTGCTGTGAATGCGAAAGCGGAAGAATTTTTAGCGGCATTCACAAATCATCTTATTTGCAATCAAACGATGGTGCAGCTAACAATTGACGGAATGAAGCGCGCGGGCTACGGCAGAATTATCAATGTCATTTCTACTTCAGTGAAAGCTCCGATAAAAGGGCTGGGAGTTTCGAACACCGTGCGTGGTGCGGTGGCGAATTGGTCGAAAACATTATCGTTTGAATTGGGAGAATGGGGCATCACTGTGAATAATGTTCTTCCGGGCGCAACGATGACAGACCGTTTGGATGAAATCATTAATGATAAAGCGCGCAAAACCGGAGAGAGCCGCGATTACCTGATAGAACAAATGAAAAAACAAGTTCCGCTCCGCAGATTTGCCGAGCCTTCGGAAGTGGCGGCAGCCGCTGCATTCCTCGCTTCACCGGCAGGCGGCTACATCAATGGAGTTAATCTTCCGGTAGATGGCGGAAGGCTGGAAAATTTATAAACTGATTACAACTTTTACATGCACTATACTTTATCCTATAAAAATCCGAACCAGCATTTAATTGATATCCGTTTCACGATTCCGAATTTGAGTGGAGAAGAATTAAACGTGCAACTTCCTGCATGGCGTCCGGGCAGATATGAGTTGGGCAATTTTGCGCAAAACATCAAAACCTTTCAGCCGAAAGATTCATCGGGCAGAAAGCTGAGTTTCAAAAAAACTGCGAAAGACAGTTGGAAGATTCAAACAAAAGGCGCGCGCACCCTTCATATTGAATACAGCTATTACGCCAATGAGTTGAATGCCGGCTCCACATTTTTGGATGAAACATTCTTGTATGTCAATGGAGTGAATTGCCTGCTCTATGTTCCCGAAAGAATCAATGAGCCATGCGACTTGGAGTTGCAGATACCGAAAAACTATGCGCTGGCTTGTGGCTTAAAAAAAATCAGTCCGCATAAATTTTCAGCAGGCAATTATCATGCGTTGGCAGACTCTCCATTTATTGCAAGCCCTACGTTGCAAAAAAGCAGTTACTCAGTAGAGAGAATAGTTTTCACGTTGTGGTTTCAGGGTGAAGCGCGTCCTGATTGGAAAATGCTGCTTGCTGATTTTAAAAAATTCACCGAAGTCCAACATAAATTATTTGGCGGTTTTCCATTCAGTGAATATCATTTTTTGTTTCTCGCGTTGCCTGAAAAATTTTATCACGGAGTGGAGCACACCAACTCGACAGTGATTGCTCTGGGTCCGGGTTACGGCATGTTCAGCGGAAAGGGCTATGAAGATATGCTTGGCGTGAGTTCGCACGAATTATTTCACGCGTGGAATGTGAAAACGATTCGTCCGGTGGAAATGATGCCATATAATTACAGCCGCGAAAATTATTCGCGCTTGGGTTATGTAGCGGAAGGCGTTACAACATACTATGGCGACTTGATGCTGTTACGCTCAGGAGTTTTCAAAGAGGAACAGTATTTGAAAACCTTCAACGAACTTTTAGAAAAGCATTTCAGCAACTTCGGACGATTGAATCTTTCGGTTGCCGATTCCTCATTTGATACATGGCTTGATGGCTACAAGCCGGGTGTTCCGGGACGTAAATCTTCCATCTACACCGAAGGTGCGTTGTGCGCTTTCATGCTTGATATGTTGATTCGCAAAAACACGGGCAACAAAAAATCATTGGATGATGTGTTGCGCCTGCTCAATGATGAATTTGGAAAAAAGCAAAAAGGCTATTCGGAAAGCGATTACAAATCGGCTGCGGAAAAAGTTGCAGGTATCGCGCTTGATGAGTTTTTTGATAACTACATCAATGGCGCTTCTTTGTATGTACCACAACTTACTGCTTGCCTTGATTATATCGGATTTGAATTGAAAGCGCTGAAAAAAACTTCTTACACGGAAACTACACTTGGTTTTAAAACGCAGGCTGCGGGTGAAAAAACTACTGTCGCTGCGATTTTCCCCAACTCGCCTGCCGATAAAGCAGGACTGACATTGCAAGACGAAATCATTGCCCTGAATGGAATGCGTGTGGAAAATAATCTGAACGATTGGTGTGCGCATTTTTCCAATGAGAAAAAAATGGCGTTCACGGTAGCAACAGGGAAGCGGTTGCGTGAAGTGACAATCATGGCTGATGGAAATTTATTTTACCTGAACTATTCGATTGCGCGACAGGAAAAAATAACTGCTGCGCAGAAAAATAATTTCAATGCATGGATAACCTGATTCGTCATTCTGAGCGTAGCGAAGAATCTCTAACCTGAAAAAAGAAAGTAAAAAATGACCCGCTACAAACTTCTCTCCTGGAATGTCAACGGCTTGCGAGCCGTGATGAAAAAAGGATTTCCCGAATGGTTTCAAGCGCAAGATGCAGACGTTGTCTGTTTGCAGGAAACCAAATTGCAACAGGAACAAATTCCTGCTGAGTTGGTGAAGCCTGACGGCTATCATAGGTATTTTGATTTTGCGGAAAAGAAAGGCTACAGCGGTGTCGCGTTGTTTACAAAACGTGAACCAATATCCGTTGCAAAAACTATCAATGAAAATTTTGAACGGGAAGGTCGGGTTCTGATTGCAGAATATCCGGAATTCACGCTTTACGGAATTTATTTTCCTAACGGGCAGAGCTCGGAAGTACGCCTGAATTACAAACTCGGTTTTTATGATGCGTTCTTAGCGCATTGCGAAGCGCAACGCAAACAAGGAAAGAAAATCGTTATCACAGGCGACATTAACACCGCGCACAAAGAAATTGATTTGGCGCGTCCTAAGCCAAACGAAACCAATTCGGGCTTTTTACCGATTGAACGCGCATGGTTGGATAAATTGGTTGCACACGGATATATTGACACGCTGCGCATGTTCAATCAAAGTCCGGAGCAATACACTTATTGGGACCAACGCTTCAACGCTCGCCCGCGCAACGTGGGCTGGCGTATTGACTATTTCTTTGTGAGTGAAGAGTTGAAAGCAAATGTGAAAGACGCTTTTATTCAGGCGGATGTACAAGGCTCTGACCATTGCCCGGTGGGGTTGGTGCTGGATTTTTAGTGTCATGCCTGACTTGTTCCGGCATCCCCTGATTATTTATTAGTAGCGAATTCCGGCATGAAGCCGGAATGACAATTCCAACAACCGAATTCCTGTAAATTTACCGCAACTTTTTATAAGCATGAAAAAACTCGTCCTGCTCCGCCACGGAGAAAGTATTTGGAATAAAGAAAATCGTTTTACAGGATGGAAAGATGTGCCGCTTTCTGAAAAAGGAGTTGAAGAAGCAAAGAAAGCAGGACAGCTTTTGAAGCGAGAAGGCTTTGAGTTTGATGTCGCTTATACTTCCGTGTTGAAACGCGCTATTAAAACGCTTTGGCTTACTCTGGAAGAAATGGATTTAATGTGGATTCCGGTTCATCGCTCGTGGAAACTGAATGAACGGCACTATGGCGCGTTGCAGGGATTGAACAAAGCGGAAACCGCTGCCAAGTATGGAGATGAACAAGTGCTGATTTGGCGCAGGAGTTACGACATTCCGCCTCCACCATTGGAGAAAAACGATGAGCGCTATCCGGGCAATGACAGGCGGTACCGCGAACTTGTCGCAAACGAAATTCCGCTTACGGAATGTTTGAAAGATACGGTTGCGCGTTTTGTTCCCTATTGGAAAAACACCATTCTTCCAGATGTGCAAAAAGGAAAGAGCGTTTTAATCACCGCGCACGGAAACTCCTTGCGGGCATTAGTGAAGCATCTTGACAACATCGCGGATGATAAAATTGTAGCGATGAATATTCCTACGGGAATTCCGTTGGTGTATGAGTTGGATGACAACTGCAAGCCGCTGAAAAATTATTACTTAGGCGACCCGGAAGAAATAAAAAACGCGATTGAAGGCGTGGCTAAACAAGGCAAAGCGAAATGAGCGAAACGAAACGGTGGGTGATTGGCGATGTGCATGGCTGTGCGAAAACGCTCAGGGCGTTGGTGGAAGATAAAATTCAGCCGGGCAGACAGGATAAAATCATTTTCGTTGGTGATTACATTGATCGCGGTCCCGACAGCAAAGGCGTAGTTTCTTATTTAATGGAGTTGCGGCTCATGGGTTACAATACCATTTTCATTAAGGGCAATCATGAGGAGATGCTGTTGCGATCTATTTTCAACAAGCAAATCAAGAAAGACTGGTTTTACAACGGAGGCATGTCCACGCTGCAAAGTTTTGGCGTGCGTGAGGCGCAGGAGGTGTCTGAACACTTCCGGGAGTTTCTGCAAACGATGGATTTCTACCACCTGATGGATGATTTCATTGTGGTTCACGCTGGATTAAATTTCGACATCGCAAACCCGCTTGAGGATACCGAGGGAATGTTATGGCTGCGCAACACTTACATCTATCCTGAAAAAATCGGCAACCGCACGATGGTGCATGGACATACGCCCACCGTGCTTGATAAAATCAAAGAAGCGATAGACACCCATTCAAAAGATTTAGACCTTGATGGCGGCTGTGTTTACTTTGGAACGGAGGGTTTAGGAAATCTCTGCGCGTTGGAACTGAACACGATGCGTCTGGAAGTGCAGCGCAATGTTGATGTTGGGGGATTTCAATAAACTAACTTTCAACGTATGCGCGGTAAAGCAGCGGTAACATTATTATTTATTCTCTCAATCGTTTTTCATTCATGCAAAGAAGAAGTGCCTTCAGTAAGTACAACTCCAAATATCCTTCTAATCATCGCTGATGATTTTGGGTTTGATGCGTGCCCGTGTTATTCGGAAGGATTGCAGAAGCCTGATATGCCTATCCTTGAATCCCTTTGCAGCAACGGATTAATATTTGATAATTTCTATGCAAATCCCGAATGCTCCCCAACGCGCGCTACAATTTTAGCTGGACGATATGGTGTAAGAACAGGAGTGCTTTCTGCTGAAGGAAGCAATCAAATTCCACTGTCTGAAACTTCCATTCAAAAATTGCTGGATGAAAAAGCATCGGGCTACAGCCATGCCGTAATCGGCAAGTGGCATCTTTCCGGCTCTTCAAATGGCGGAGCTTCAAACCCAAATCAAATGGGTGTGGGGCATTATGCCGGCTTTCTCAGCGGTGCAATGCAGGATTACTGGAATTGGAATCTCACGACTGACGGAAGCATTCAGGCAATTAGCAACGAATATGCAACGACCTATTTCACCGATCTTGCAATAGATTGGATAAACACGCAAAGTCAACCATGGTTTTTGTGGCTTGCCTATACTGCTCCGCATTCACCCTTTCACCTTCCGCCTGATTCGCTACATGAACGGGATAATCTTGCCGGTGACACAGCCTCAATAAATGCCAATCCACAGCCTTATTATTTTGCAATGCTCGAAGCGCTTGACCATGAAGTGGGTCGGCTGCTTGATGCAATGACTGACGAGGAACGCGCCAATACGGTGATTCTCTTTATTGGCGACAACGGCACTCCGAGAGAAACGGTCCAAGCGCCTTTTGCTCCTGCAAAAAGTAAAGGTTCGCTTTATGAAGGCGGGATTCATGTTCCATTGATTGTTTCAGGAGCGGGAGTTTCGCGCATCGGGGAGAGGGAAGACGCGCTAATTAACTCAACGGACATATTTGCAACAGTTGCAGAAATTGCAGGAACAGGCATCACGCAGCAGCATGATGGCTACAGTTTCAAAACACTTTTATCAGATGATAGCGATGGCGAGAGAATAGTGGCATATTCCGAAGTTGCTTCCCAAAATATCACCGGTTGGGCGATAAGAGATATCCGTTACAAACTCATTGAATCCGAAACAGGCGCACAGCATTTTTTTGATTTGGAAAATGACCCTTACGAGCAAACTGATTTAATGAATGGCACTTTAGATTCTGCTCAACAAAGTGCGAAAACTAATCTTGAGCAGGAAGCGTCTATGATTCGTCAGTAGTCCTACCAATCTTCTTTCTCTGCCTGTTTACCCGTCTTCATCGCAATCTTCAACTTTGCGATGAGTTCCTGCATGTTTTTGTCCATCTGGCTGGCGTAATTAAAGCGATTTACTTTATCGGGGTCAGATTCATCAAGCCATTCTTCGAGATATACTTTCGGGGATTCGAGTTTGAAAATATCATCAATAGTGAACTTATATCTTCCTTCCTTCACCAGCACTTCAACCGTGTAGCGCACCTGCCCCACTTTAAACTCTTTGCCGTCTTCAAGAGTTTTGTAAAAATAGATGCCGTGCTGCCCGCTCACCACTCCGGTAGTGGGATCTTGTACCTTGATTACGCTGGCGGGATTTGGGAAATAACTTTTGAACCAAGCCAACGCTCTATTATATAAGTCAGCCTGCGTGATTCCCTCCGCCTGCACCACTTCGGTATAAACCGCTTTTTTCGTTGTTTCATCAAGAGGAATAGCAGGCTTTTGGGCAAAAAGAACGGAAATTCCGGTAAGCAACACCCCGAAAACGGCAAGAAATAATTTCATACAGTCTTAAGTTTTAAGGTTTAAGTTATAAGAATTCGCTACGAATTTCGTTGAAATCCGCGCGATGCAAACTCAAACTTAAAACTTAGAACTTAAAACTTACAACTCGCCACTTTTGCGCACGAAATTGTTGATAAAAACCTTGCCGGAATTGAATTTTAAGCTCAATTTAATGGAGGAAAATCCCTATCTTTGATAGCCCTCTTTTGTGGACGAATTGAATTGATTATCAACTGGAAAACACATTATCACTTAAATGGAAGAAACACTCGTTATGACTCAAACACCATCTACCTATACTGCTGAAAATATCCAGGTTCTTGAAGGTCTTGAAGCGGTAAGGAAACGCCCCGCGATGTATATCGGTGACGTGAGCGTGAAAGGATTGCATCACCTCGTGTATGAAGTGGTGGACAATTCCATTGACGAAGCGCTTGCAGGCTACGCCCGTAATATCAACGTGACGATACACGAAGATAACTCCGTGACTGTGGAAGATGACGGGCGCGGCATTCCAACTGAAATTCATAAGAAAGAAAAACGCTCCGCACTTGAAGTCGTGATGACCGTGTTGCATGCGGGAGGCAAGTTTGATAAAGACACTTACAAGGTTTCAGGCGGATTGCATGGTGTGGGCGTTTCCTGCGTGAATGCGCTCTCTGTGTGGCTGCGCGCTGAAGTGCATCGCAACGGAAAGGTTTTTGAACAGGAGTTCGAGAGAGGAAAGCCGCAATATCCCACGCGCGAAATCGGGGACACGCAGCGCACAGGCACCATCGTATCCTTCCGCCCCGATGCAGAGATTTTCACAACTACCGTTTACAATTATGAAACGCTTTCATCGCGCCTCCGCGAGCTGTCTTATCTGAATCGCGGCATCCGCATGATGATTACCGACAAGCGCCAAAAAGACGAAGCGGGCAACTACGAAGAAGATACTTTTTTTTCCGAAGGCGGCTTGGTGGAATTTGTAAGATACCTTGACGGCACTCGCCCTGTGCTTACCTCTTCGCCCGTTTATGTGGAACGCGCGAAAGACAATGTTTCCGTTGAATTAGCTTTTCAATACAACACCACGTTTAACGAAAACATCCACAGCTACGTCAATAACATTAACACCATTGAAGGTGGAACGCACATTGCCGGATTCAGAAAAGCAATGACCCGCGTTTTCAAAACTTATGGTGAAAAGAACGGACATTTCTCGAAACTGAAATTTGAAGTAACGGGCGATGACTTCCGCGAAGGGCTGACCGGAGTGATTTCTGTGAAAGTGCCCGAGCCGCAATTTGAAGGACAAACAAAAACAAAGCTCGGCAACAGCGAAGTGATGGGCATCGTGGAATCATGCGTGAGCGAAGCCCTCGCAAGCTACCTTGAAGAAAATCCAAAAGACGCAAGGCTCATTATTAATAAAGTGGTTCTTGCCGCCACCGCCCGCGATGCAGCGCGCAAAGCCCGCGAACTCGTGCAGCGCAAAAACGTACTCACCGGCTCAGGCTTGCCCGGCAAGCTGGCTGACTGCGGCAACAACGACCCCGAAGCATGTGAACTCTTCTTAGTGGAAGGCGACAGCGCAGGCGGCACCGCCAAGCAGGGACGCAACCGCGAGTTTCAGGCGATTCTTCCGCTGCGCGGAAAAATCCTTAACGTGGAGAAGGCGATGGAACACAAGATTTACGACAACGAAGAAATCCGCAACATGTACACCGCCCTTGGCGTGTATCGCAATGACAAAGAAGAAGGACGCCCGCTGGTGCTCACCAAGCTGCGCTATCACAAAGTAGTCATCATGTGCGATGCCGATGTGGACGGCAGCCATATCACCACGCTCATCCTCACCTTCTTTTTCCGCTATATGAAAGAGATGATTGAGCGCGGACATATTTACATTGCCACTCCCCCACTCTACATGGTGAAGAAGGGCAAAGAGTTTCAATATTGCTGGAACGACCAGCAGCGCGACCAGGCGATACACGACCTCGCCAAAGGCGGCAAGGAAGAATCCGTGAACGTGCAGCGCTACAAGGGTCTTGGTGAAATGAATGCCGAACAACTGTGGGAAACCACGATGAATCCTGAAACTCGTACCCTGCGTCAGGTTACCATCGATAGTGCAGCCGAAGCCGACCGCATTTTCTCTATGCTGATGGGCGATGATGTGCCCCCGCGCAGAGCGTTCATCGAAAAGCACGCGAAGTATGCGAAGCTGGATGTGTAGGAGTTAGTCGGCAGTCGTCAGTCGGCAGTTTTTTTGAATACGAATTGCTGACAAGTGATTTGGCGCGTACTTACTTCATTTGTTTATCGTGTCGCATTGGTAGCGCCCCGTCAAGAGAGTAACACAATCTATTTCCTACTGCTTTCCCTTCAGCATTTTCTCCTCCACACTCGTGGTAGAAACGCCTGCCAGCAGCGGAATAATTTCCACCTTGCCTCCGCGTTGCAACACGGAATCAGCGCCCACAATGGTTTCTATTTTGTAGTCACCGCCCTTCACCAGCACATCGGGGGCGATGGCGCTGATGAGCCGCAGCGGTGTTTCTTCTTCAAACAACACAACAGCCTGCACATAAAACAGCGAAGCAAGCACACTTGCGCGGGTGGTTTCTTTTTGCAGCGGTCTGTTGTCGCCCTTCAGTTTTTTTACGGAGCTATCGGCATTCAACCCCACAATTAAAATATCGCCAAACGCGGCTGCTTGTGATAATAAATGCACGTGCCCGCTATGCAGAATATCAAAACATCCGTTGGTGAACACAATGCGTTTTTGGTAAAAGCGCCACAGGTTGAGCGAGCGCTGCAACTGCGCGGGCGTAAAAATTTTTGCTTGTATCAGCTCATGGGGCGTCATCGCTGCGGTTGAAAAGCGTGAGGGCGATGAGGGCAATCATGCCGACAACAAGCACCATCGCAGTGACGAAGCTCCACGCGAGCCAGCCGAAGGCAAAGCCGGTGGTAGCCTGTATTCCGTAGGCAAGCAAAAAATATTGAATGATAAGGGGATAAGCGCCCACGCCTCCCTGCACTGCGGTGTAGGCAAGTGCGCCAAAAAAAGTGGCGCCCATAGCGGCAAGCACGCTCAGCCCGGCTGTTTCAGTTAATGCAAAAAAGCATACATACGTGTTGAAGATGAAACACGCCCAGATGGCGGCAGTGTGAAAAAGAAACAGCGGCATGTTGCCAGTTTTGAACACAGATTTCAGTCCTTCTAAAATTCCTCTCATGAAATTCGTGAGCCTGCCAATCCACGTTTTGTCGGTGATTACTTTGTAGGCGACAAATAAAATAACCGCAGCAACGATGCCATAAAAAATATAAGAGAACACGGGCGAGTTGCCAAATCCTTTCAGCTTTTCCTGCGTTTCAGCATAGCTCTGGTAGAAGCGTTCTTTTTCCACCAAAATCAACACACCGCCCACGACAAGCAGCGAAAGCACATCCACCACGCGCTCTGTCACCATGGTGCCGATGGATTTGTCTAAAGGAATTTTTTCATAGCGTCTTAAAATTTCGCAGCGCAGCACCTCGCCCAATCGCGGAAAAAGCAGGTTGGCAAAATACATCACGATGATGGAGAGAAAGGTGTTGAGGAAATGAGGGCGGTATCCGAGGGGCTTGAGCAACATGCGCCAGCGTTCAGCCCTGAAAAAATTGCTGCTCAGGTTGAGCATTGCGCCCAGTGCCAGCCACCAGTAGTTGGCGTTTGCAAATGCAGAGCGCATAATGTCGCGGTCTTCCTGGCTTAAACGGCTGAAGGTGAACCAAACAATGAAGATGCCCACCCCAAGCGAGAGCGCGAATTTGATTGCAGTGCCGAGGTGTTTTTTCAAGGGAAAAAATCAGGTTAGCTTATTGTCCTTGGGGAAGATATTCACCGGCTGGAATTTTTTTGCTTCTTCAAAATCCATTGAGGCATACGACATCACGATAACAATATCGCCCACCTGCACTTTGCGCGCTGCCGGACCGTTGAGGCAAATCACCCCGCTGCCGCGCGCGCCTTTAATCACGTAGGTTTCAAGGCGCTCGCCATTATTCAGATTCACCACCTGCACCTTTTCATACTCAATCAGGTTGGCGGCTGTCATCAGGTCTTCATCAATGGTGATACTGCCGACATAATTCAGGTCAGCCTGCGTCACCGTAACGCGATGGATTTTCGATTTTACTACTTCAATATTCATAGGGGTTGAAAGCGGCAATATTAGGCAATAATCAAATTATCAATCAGGCGCACGGAGCCTGCTTTCACTGCGGTGCAAATGGCGATGGGCGCGTTGCGTTTCATGTTTTGCGCGGGGGCAAGCGTTTTAGCATCCACAATGCGGAAATATTCTGTTTTCAACAGCGGGTTGCTGTCAATTTCCTCGATGCTCTCCTGCTCTATCTCTTCAAAGGTTTCATCAAATGCTTTTTCTTTTGCGCGAAACAATGTTTGCGGAATCAATGCTGCGGCTGCTCTTTCATCTGGGGTTAACAGCGTGTTGCGCGAACTCATCGCAAGCCCATCGGCTTCGCGCACGGTGGGGCACATCACAAGGCGCACGGGCAATGCCAACTCTGCTATCATGTATTTCACGATGAGCAGTTGCTGGTAATCTTTCTGCCCCATATATAATGTATCGGGCTGCACGATGTCGAGCAGGCGCTTCACCACGGTGGACACGCCCTCGAAATGCCCCTTGCGGAAAACAGCTTCCATCGTTTCCAGCAGGTAACCAAAGTCAACAAGCACCGGAACCTCTAACCCCGAAGGATACATTTCCTGCACTTCGGGATAAAATAAAATGTGCGCGCCTGACTTCACGAGCAGCTCAAGGTCGTGTTCAAACGGGCGGGGATAGCGGTCTAAATCTTTTTTGTCGTTGAATTGCGTGGGGTTCACAAAAATGCTGGTGACGCACACATCGTTTTCATCCAGCGCCTTTTTTATCAGCGAGAGATGCCCCTCATGCAGTGCGCCCATCGTGGGCGCAAAGGCAATCTTTTTGCCTTCCTTCCTGAATTTTGCAAGCGAGTCGCCAATGGATTCCGTTGTTTTAAAAATCAGCATATTCTACTTATCGGTTGGATGTCAAGGGGTTAAATTGAATGCATCGGTTAAGAAATCGCTGATTTTCACTATTTTTGCAGTCGCAAATTTACAGGCATTATTCAGCAAACCTAAATCGTATCGCATGGAAAAGAAAAGAATTCTTATTGTTACTCAAGAAATGCAGCCTTATATCGCAGATTCAATCGTGTCGGAAGTCACGTCAGGCTTGCCGCAGAGCATTTTCGGTGGAACAATGGATGTTAGGGTGCTGATGCCGAAGTTCGGCAGTATTAACGAGCGCAGAAACAGGCTGCACGAGGTGGTGCGCCTTTCAGGAATTAATATTTCTACGGGCAATGAAGATTATCCGCTTATTATTAAAGTAGCATCGCTGCCGGGCATCAGGTTGCAGGTTTATTTTTTGGATAATGAAGAGTTGTTTGGAAGAAAGGCAGTGTTTCGCGACAAGAAGAACAAGTTTTATGAAGATAATGAAGACCGCATGATTTTCTTCTGCAAAGGCGTGTTGGAAACGGTGCGCAAATTCGGCTGGCCTCCCCACCTCATTCATTGCCACGGATGGATGACCAGCCTGATTCCTTATTACCTCAAGACGCAATACAAAGATGACCCCGTGTTTAAGAATACGAAGGTGATTTATTCGGTGTATGACAACCAGTTCAGCGAATCGCTTTCAAAAGAATTCCCCAAAAAGATTGGCGTGGTGAAAGGGGATAAAAAAGCAGAAGCTAAATTTTACGACAAGTCGAACAATGCCGGGCTTGATATGGGTGGAGCGAATTATTCGGATGCTGTAATTTTCGGCAACAAGAAAATATCTAAAGACATTGCAGCGTTAGTGAAAAAGAATAAAACGCCCATGCTTGATTTTCAGCCTGTAGAAACTTACAAGGAAAACTATCAGAAATTTTACCAAACGCTGCTGAAGACCAAATAAGCCGGAACAAACAGGATGAATTTGCACCGCGCCCTCACCCTCTTGTTGCTTGCAGGACTGTGCTTTTCCGCCTGCAAAAAACCCACGCTTGAAGACACGAGGCTGCTTCCCGATGATGAGCTTGACCTGCGCTTCACCGACACGCTTTCTATTGAAGCTGAAACAATAAGCGAAGATTCAGTGGACCAAAGCCCGGCTACCCTCTGTTTGCTTGGCTCCATGCACGACCCCGCTTTAGGTTATACAAACGCAAGCTTCTACATGCCGTTTGATTTGGAAGACAACAACCTCACCTTTGATGATGATACTGTATCGCTCGATTCGGTGGTGCTCACGATGTGGTATTTCAATACGTATGGCGACTTGCGCACCCCGCAAACGGTAGAAGTATTTGAAATGGCAGAAAATATTGACGACTCCGTAAAATATTTTTCCGACACAAATCTTTCTGTCTATCAAAACCCTGTAGGCGCGAAAACTTTTATTCCTAATACCAAAGACAGCATCACCGTAGGCGGTATCAAGGCTGCGCCTTCGCTCAGCATCAGGCTGAATGATTCTTTCGGGCAAAAATTCATCATCGCCTCAGGCAGTTCTGACTATGCCGATAATGGAAGTTTTCAGGAATACTTCAAAGGGCTTTACGTCACCGCAAGCAAAGCGGGCGGTGGCAAGGGATTGGCAGCGTTCAATCCTTATCAGGATGGCGTGCGCATCACGGTGTATTATCACAAGACTGACGGCACCGACACCTTTTACACTTTTCCCGCTGCCGCGCCTTTGGTCGTGAACCATTACGAGCATGATTACCGCAACTCCAGCATCAGCACGGGCGGTGACAGCCTCGTTTTCATTCAGGGCTTGGCGGGCTTAAATACAAGAGTGAAAGTTCCCAACCTGCGCAACCTCGGAAATATTTTAATCAACAAAGCCGAACTGGTGGTTACTGTTGTGCCCGCTGCCGATGGGAGAGACAGCGTGTTTTCACCTCCCGCGCAACTCACGCTGGCGATAAGTGATGCCGATGGCAACTTTATCGGTGGAACGTCCGATCAGGTTTTCCCCACCTCAATTTTCGGTGGCGACCGTGAAGAAGAAACGGACAGCCTCACGGGGCAAAAGTTAATTAAGTACAAATTCAGTCTCGCGCGCTACTATCAGGAAGTAGTTTCAGAAATTCGCGCGGATTATGGTATATTTATCTTGCCCGACAAGCGTTATCAGATTCCCGACCGCATCGTGGCGGGGGGCGGCAACCATTCGCAATATGCGATAAAACTGAATTTGGTTTACGACATAATTAATTAATCATGTGTGGAATTGTTGGCTATGTTGGAAAGAAGCAAGCGTACCCGATTCTCATCAGCGGGTTAAAGCGTCTGGAATATCGCGGGTATGACAGCGCGGGAGTCGCTCTGCTTAATGCTGATTTGAAAATTTATAAATGCGCAGGAAAAGTAACCGACCTTGAAACGCATATCAACGGCAGCGATGTCACCGGAACCATCGGCATCGGGCATACCCGCTGGGCTACGCACGGTCCTCCCAACGACACAAACGCTCACCCGCATATTTCTGAATCTGGAAACATCACCATCATCCATAACGGCATCATCGAAAACTATGCTTCGCTGAAGGAAGAGCTTTCAAGCCGCGGGCATCATTTCACCAGCGATACCGACACTGAAGTGCTCGTGCATTTGATTGAAGATATTAAGACCAAGAGCAATGTTGATTTGCTCGAAGCCGTGCGCATGGCGCTTAATGGAGTAGTAGGCGCTTATGCAATCGTGGTTCTTTCAAAAGATAATCCTGACATGCTCATTGCGGCAAGAAAAGGAAGCCCACTCGTGATTGGCATTGGCGAGAATGAATTCTTTCTCGCGAGTGACCCCACTCCTATTATTGAACACACAAAGAATGTTGTTTATCTGAATGATGAAGAAATTGCGCTCGTGACAAGCGCAGGGCAGTTGAGCATCAAAACAATTCACAATGCGCACAAAACGCCTTATGTGCAGGAGTTGGAGATGCAGCTTGAGGCTTTGGAGAAAGGCGGCTACGACCATTTCATGCTCAAGGAAATCTATGAGCAGCCTACTTCCGTGCGCGACTGCATGCGCGGCAGATTGAATGCCGCAAAGGGAATGGTTTCCCTGATGGGAATAAAAGAATATCATCACAAACTTGCAAACGCAAAACGCATCTTGATGACTGCATGCGGCACTTCTTGGCATGCAGCGTTGGTGGGCGAATATCTCATAGAAGATTTGGCAAGAATTCCTGTTGAGGTGGATTATGCTTCGGAGTTTCGTTATCGCAACCCGATTATTTTCGAAGATGACATCGTGCTTTCCATTTCACAATCAGGCGAAACTGCTGATACACTTGCCGCGATAGAATTAGCAAAAGCAAAAGGCGCAACCATTCTCGGCATTTGCAATGTAGTTGGCTCCTCAATACCACGCACAACACACGCGGGAATTTATACGCACGCGGGTCCTGAAATCGGAGTTGCCTCTACAAAAGCATTCACTGCGCAAGTAACGGTGCTTGCGCTGCTCGCGCTTTCACTCGCGCATGAAAACGGCTCTATCAGCGATTCGCGTTTTGTGCAACTCGTCAATGAGCTTGATGCCATTCCCGATAAAATAAAACGCCTGCTGCAAAACAACGAGCATATCAAAGAGATTGCTGAAGAATTTAAAGACACGTCTAATTTCCTTTATCTCGGTCGTGGATATAATTTCCCTGTGGCATTGGAAGGTGCGCTAAAGCTGAAAGAAATTTCCTACATCCATGCCGAAGGCTATCCTGCCGCTGAAATGAAACACGGACCCATCGCATTGATTGATGAAGCGATGCCCGTTGTGTTTCTCGCCACCAATATCAGCGCCTATGACAAAATCATCAGCAACATTCAGGAAGTGAAGGCAAGAAAAGGCAGAGTAATCGCCATTGTTTCCGAAGGCGATGAGGTGATAAAAAATCTTGCCGAGTTCGTGATTGAAATTCCCGAAACCGAAGAGCCGCTCACGCCTATTCTTTCCGTTGTTCCGCTTCAACTGCTCGCTTACCACATCGCGGTGATGCGCGGATGCAATGTTGACCAGCCAAGAAATCTTGCCAAGTCAGTGACGGTGGAGTAGAATGCTGCCTGCCTGACTTCTTTTAGAATCACCTGCATGCGCGATAGGCGTTTCCAAAAATTTCTACTCAAAATAGACCGTAAGTAGAAGGAACAAAAAGAGCCTGAGAAGAAAGAATGCCGGCAGGTTTTTTTGCAAAAAAATATGCACGACAGACAATCACTATTCCGCTTCCCGATTCTCAATTTCTAATTATCTTCACCGCCACAAGTTATGGTTGTATTAGGCATTAATGGCGGGTTTCGCCTGGGTTATCAGGATGTGAGCGCCTGCCTCGTGATTGACGGCAAAGTGATTTTCGCTATAGAAGAAGAGCGATTGAGCCGCATCAAATTTTCAGCGGGGAAACTTCCGTTCCTTTCCTTTAAAGAAGCGCTGGATTTTGGTCAACTGAAAATTCAGGATATTGATTGCATTGGTTTTCACGGCTCCACCTGGGAGCCTGAAATTGAAGATCGTATAAAAAGTTATTTCATCAATCATTTCGGATATGCTCCTCCTATTCACCGGTATCATCACCATGATTGCCACAGCCTGAGCGCGTATTATGCTTCAGGATTTGATGATGCGCTTGTAGTTACGCTTGATAATTCAGGCGATGGAATTTCAACTCAAATCAGCGAGGTGAGAAACGGGAAACTGAAACTGCTTGAGCGCTTCGCCCGCCCAAACAGCTACGGAACATTCTACTCGCTTATCACACAGTATTGCGGCTTTGTAAAAGACAGCGATGAGTATAAGCTAATGGGACTCGCCCCTTATGGCGACAAAACAAAGTTTGATTTTGATTGGCTGCTTGATTTTCAAAATGGCGAATTAAAGCTCAATACCGAGTATATCGTTTCAATTGGCGCCAAAGCGCCTTCCCCGCATCGTGATGAAATGATTTTTAATCAAAAATTCCTTGATAAAATTGGAAGTCCTCGAAGGCTTCCTAAATCCGACTACGCTCAATTTTACAAAGACATCGCTGCTTCAGCTCAACGGCATCTCGAACAAACAGCGTTGAAAATGCTGCAATTCTATGTTGAGAAAACCGGCTTGCATAACGTGTGTATGGGAGGCGGTGTGGCATTAAACTGCGTGATGAACCAAAAAATCATGAATGCCGATTTTGTGGACGCATTATTTGTTCAACCTGCTTCCAGCGATGCGGGAATTTCTCTTGGCGCTGCTTGGTTAGCCGGACTTGAAAAGGGAATCACTCCTGTTAAAACAAATAATACGTTTTTAGGGAATGGATATTCTAACGAACAAATAAAAGCAGCGTTAGACGGTTGCAATTTAAAGTATCGCGAAACAAATGACCCCGCAGAAGTTGCTGCCGGGTTGATTGCAAAGAATAAAGTAATCGGTTGGTTTCAGGGCAGAATGGAATATGGTCCGCGCGCATTGGGCAATAGAAGCATTCTGGCAAATCCCGCAGTTGCTGAAATGAAAGACCTCGTGAATCAGAAGATAAAATTCAGGGATTCGTTCCGCCCGTTTTGTCCAAGCATCTTGGAGGAAGATGCGCCAAAATATTTTGTCGGAAAGCAAACCGTTTCGCCTTACATGACTATCACGTATGATGTGCGGAAAGAAATGCAGTCGAAAATTCCTGCTGTTACCCACGTGGATGGAACTGCAAGGATTCAAACCGTAAATGAATCTCAGAATGCTTTGTATTACCGTTTGCTGAAAAACCTAAAAGAAAAAACCGGACATGGAGTTGTTCTCAACACAAGCTTTAATCTGTCGCACGAACCGATTGTTTGCACTCCGCGCGATGCAATCGCATCCTTTTACGCAAGTGGATTGGATGCTTTGGTGATTGGAAATTTTGTAATCGAAAAGTAAGCTTTCGTCATTCTAAGCGCAGCGAAGAATCTTGCTATATCTTCTATTTGAGAATTTTCTTGCTCGCTGTTGTCATTCGTTGGCTAATCTCCTTGTTGCACAAATTCTTAATACTTCCCTCGTGCGTGTGTTTTAATTTTTTCTCCGGGTTAAACTTTTTTTCCTGAATTTTTTTTCCGACAATTTTATATGCATCCCGAAAAGGAGTTCCCTTGATAATTTCTTTATTGATTTCCTCCACGCTGAACAGTTCGTTGTATTTCGGGTCATCGAGGATTTTATCTTTCGCACGCATATCCTCCAACGCAAACAATACAACTGCGATACAATCTTTGATTTCTTTTATAGCCGGAAATAAAATGTCTTTTGTGAGCTGCATATCACGATGATAGCCGGAAGGGAGATTGCTACTGAGTAAAGTCAACTCATTGGGAACCGCTTGCAGCCTGTTGCATTTTGCGCGAACCAACTCAAATACATCTGGATTCTTCTTGTGCGGCATGATGCTGGAGCCGGTAGTAAGTTCTTCGGAAAATGAAATGAAGCCGAAGTTTTGGTTCATATATAACGTAACATCATAAGCAAATTTTGAAAGAGTAGCCGCAATTGCTGCAATAGCAGTTGCAGCAGCTTTCTCCGTTTTGCCTCTCGTCATTTGCGCATAAACAGAATTGTGGTTCATGCTTTCAAAGCCAAGCAATTTTGTTGTCATTTTCCTGTCAAGCTGAAATGCAGAGCCATAACCTGCCCCAGAACCAAGCGGATTTTTATTTGCGATATTGTGAGCGGCAACAACGAACTCCATATCATCTATCAAACTCTCAGCATACGCGCCAAACCACAATCCGAAAGAAGAAGGCATGGCAAGCTGAAAATGCGTGTAGCCGGGAAGCAGTTTATCCTTGTGCTGTTCACTTAATGAAATCAGCTTGTCAAAAAGCTGAACGACTGATTTTGTGATTTCCTTTAGCTCATGGCGAACAAATAACTTGATGTCGAGCAGCACCTGATCATTGCGCGAGCGTCCGGTATGGATTTTTTTTCCCGCCTCCCCTACTCTTTCCGTCAACAGGAATTCAATTTGCGAATGCACGTCTTCTACCGTATCGTCAATTTTGAATTTGCCTTTTTTGATTTCGTTTAGAATATCATCCAAACCGCGCTGCAATTTTTTGTTTTCCGCCTTCGTGATGATTCCGACTTTAGAAAGCATTTCTGCATGAGCCTTTGAGCCGAGTACGTCATACTGTACCAAAGCCAAATCAAGTTCCCTGTCTTTACCAACCGTGAATCGCTCTACGATTTTTGATTTGTCACTTTCCTTGTGGTTGTCTTTTTGCCAGAGTTTCATCCGTGAATTTTCTTATAAGAATCTATGAGACGAATGTACGTTGAAATTCCTTCCTTTATCTCCTCCACGTAAACAAACTCATCAGCGCTATGCGACCTTGCTGAATCACCCGGACCTATTTTCACAGACGGAAAATTCATGAGCGCCTGGTCAGATGTTGTTGGAGAACCGAATGTTTTCAAGCCAATACTTTCTGCGGCTCGCACAATCGGATGTGAAGCTGGAATTGAGGAAGGCTTGATGCGCGTTGAACGAGGCTTCACTTCGCACTCCACATTTTGTTTTATGATAGTCAAGATTTCTTCATGCGAATACTTTTCATTCAATCGAATATCAACCACAAATTCACAAGTTCCGGGAACTACGTTGTGTTGTGTTCCGGCTTTAATTACCGTTACATTCATTTTCACCGGACCAAGCAGTTCGGAAGTTTTTGGAAACAGAAATGTGTTGAACCATTCGATGTCGCGCATTGCTTTGTAAATCGCATTGTCACCCTCATTGCGGGCTGCGTGTCCGGGTTTGCCGTGTGCGATGCAATCCAACACAAGTAATCCTTTTTCTGCGATAGCAAGATTCATTTGTGTGGGTTCACCAACGATAGCAAGAGAAATATTTCCAAGTTCATTCAAAATAGATTCAATGCCATTTACACCTGAAATTTCTTCTTCTGCAGTTGCTGCGCAAATGAGATTGAACGGCAAATCCTCTTTTGAATAAAAATGTAAAAACACGGCAAGCAGCGACACCAAACATCCGCCTGCATCATTGCTGCCCAAACCATAAAGTTTTCCATCTTTCTCAATCGGCTCAAAGGGATTTAGCGTGTAGGCGGAATTTGGTTTCACCGTATCATGATGCGAATTCAGCAAGACGGACGGCTTTGAAGCGTTGAACGAAAGATTTTTCGCCCAAACATTATTCATCTTCCGATTGACAAGAATTCCTTTTTGTTCGAGAAATTTCTGGAGCAAATCCGCTGTGCCTGATTCCTCTCTGCTGAATGAAGGAATTGCAATCAGTTGCTTAAGCAAATCAATCGCTTCATCAGAAAGCTGAGATGCTGATAGTTCAATTATGGATGAGCGTTCCTTCATGTTGTGTTTGCGCGGTCAATGAAATAATTGCATCCGCATGACCTAATAATACACGATTAACTCCTTTATCCAACGCATCAAAAGCGTTCTCCAATTTCGGAATCATTCCTTTATCAAAAATACCTTGTGATGATAATTCAGTAAACCGATTTCTATCCAAATCCTTTATCACCGAATCATCTTTGCTGACATCAAGCAACACACCTTTCTTTTCAAAGCAATAAATCAAATTCACTTCATAGCGGGATGCGAGCCTAACTGCCAATACAGATGCAATCGTGTCTGCGTTGGTGTTGAGCAATTGTCCTTTGTCATCCGCGGTGATGGGTGCTATTACAGGAAGCATGTGCGATTCAAGTAATTGCGCGAGAAACTTTCCATTCACTTTCTCCTGCAAAATATCTCCTGCATAACCGTAGTCAATCTCACGCACAGGTCTTTTCTCTGCCGGAATAAGTTGCGCGTCTGCTCCTGAAAGTCCGATTGCATTTGCGCCTAATGCGTTCAATTCTGCCACAATACTTTTATTAATCCATCCGGCATAAACCATCGTTACCACGCGCACGGTTTCCAAATCAGTGATGCGCCTGCCATTGTGCATTTGAGGTTCGATACCGAGTTTCAGACTCAGCGAACTTGCGAGTTTTCCTCCACCGTGAACAAGAACTTTCTTTCCTTCAACCTTAACAAGATTTTTTAAAAAAGAATGCAACTTCTGTTCATCGTCAAGGATGTCACCACCGATTTTTATGATGTGTAATATTTCCATTTTTAAGGGAAGCTGCGGTAAATATCTTTCCTTAAACCGAACGCGGCAAAAAATATGGTATCGCCCTTAATCTGAATGCCTATCCGATATTCGCCAACTCTGATTCGATAAAAATTATTAAAGCCTTTGAGTTTCTTTAACTGTGATATCTGACGCGGAGTTGCAGCAATTTGCACCGCCTCAATGATATTTTTGATTCTTTCCCGCAGTTTGGAATCAGTAATCTCATCGGTTTCTTTTTCAAACCGGTGAGTAAACTCAATATTCATAGCTTGATGCCGAATTTTTTCAGCACACGGCTTTTATCTGCAATACCACTTTTCAAACCCTCGCTGATCAAGTGTGCAAGCGCAGCATCTTCCTTTGCCTGAAGCGATGATGGCGTGAGAATAGTCACTGCTTTGTTCCGTTGCGCTACTGATTTCAAATGGCGGACAATTCGTTTTCCAGCTACGCTTTTGTCGTCAATTTCAATGATGTGCTTCATGTTCTTAAAGTTACAAAGGTTGAAATCAAATTTCTGCTAACATTTTTTTCAAAACTGCTTGAGCTGCATAAATCCTGTTTTCTGCCTGTTTTAAAATCAACGTGTTCTCTCCATCCATAATTTCATCGGGCAATTCAACATTTCTCCTCACCGGAAGACAGTGCATGACTTTCGCATTATTCGTTATTCCCAATTTACCATTGGTGAGCATCCAGTTTTTTTCAACCGGAAGTATTTTTCCGTAATCACGATAAGACGACCAGTTTTTCACATAAACGAAATCTGCATTTAACAGCGCGTTTTCCTGATCATAAGTTACCGTAGCGCCCTCTGTGTAGATTTCATCCAATTCATAACCTTCAGGATGCGTGATAATAAACTCCACTTCAGCGGCAGTCATCCACTCGGAAAATGAATTAGCCACAGCTTGGGGAAGCGCTTTGATATGAGGCGTCCAGGTAAGCACAACTTTCGGCTTCAATGGCTTATTCCAATTTTCTGTGATGGTGATGAGGTCGGCAAAGCTTTGTAGCGGATGCAGCGTTGCCGATTCAAGGCTCACCACGGGTACATTGCAATAACGGATAAATTGATTGAGCACCACTTCTCCATAATCGAAATGGCGGTCAGTCAATCCCGGAAAACAACGGATTCCGGCAATGTCGCAATATTGCCCAATCACCGCAGCCGCTTCCTTGATGTGTTCTGTTTTACCTGCGTTCATCACAGCGCCTTCTTCAAATTCAATTGACCAGCCTTCTTTATCCATGCTCACCGTAATCACGTTCATCCCAAGATTGTAAGCTGCTTTCTGTGCGCTCATGCGCGTGCGCAAACTTGGATTCAAAAAAATCAATCCAAGCGTTTTATTCTTTCCAAGTTGAGAATGCACCAGTGGATTTTGTTTGAGAGCAAGAGCTTCCTGCACAAACTTGTTTACATCATGCATATCACGAACGGAGGTAAATTGCTTCATTGCGCGGGAATTTTTTTGGCAGCTTGATAAAACAGAAAATTCAAAAGCGTTGCATTTTTTGGAAGCGACAAATGTATCAAAAAAGAGCAACGTGCAATTATTCTTTCTTCGCCAAGAATCTGTGGATGATGGAAGCATCCACCTCCCTCTGAATTGTATCTCGCGGGAATAATGCAAACTAAAAAATGGAATCAAAATTGGCAATTTATCCATACTCAAATTACCCTAAAACACTTACGGGAAAACACCTACAAAAAGTATTACGTAAAATAACGTAATCCAAATTGGCAGATTTCTGAATATGATAGTTCCCGCCTTTATTTCCCGCCTGTTCTGCAACTGCATTTTTTGTCGTTTTTTCAAGCCAGCAAAATCTGTTTTGAATATTTCATTTTATGATTGTTGATAACGCTGTTTGGCAGTTTGCATTTTTTTTTCAACTTTTTGTCGCAACGCGCAAACAATCATGGACTACCTTGTGAAGATTAATTAAGGAGCGAATTCTGTATCAATCAAAACCTATAACATGAGAAACAATATCTTTTTAACCGCAATTCTGATGGTATGCTATCAAGAGGAGCAAAAGCAACATCCGGCATCTCCACTTCCGAAAGCGCAAAGTCATTGGCATAGTTCAGCTTGCCGCTCACCACTTTTCCAATTGCCAGTTCTGTTCCGCTTTGTATTTTCTGCATCACCGTAATGTGCGAATCAGCCGCGCTCTTATCATCAACCGAATAGATTTTGTGTTTCACCTCCTGCGCGCACAACACATGATAGCAGCCAATACAATAGATTTTTCCAGAGTGCTTAAAAAAACTTACCTGCCCTTTCACCGCGCTTGATTCTCTGAAATAGAACACAGGGAACGTTTTGTTTTTAAAATATCGGGTTATAGTTGCGGGAAAAATGTCAGCACAAATCATATTTCGGAGTCTTCCCACAAAGATTCACGAACGGAGGTAAATTGCTTCATTGCGCGGGAATCATTGTTGTTTTCAAAACCTGTTTAAATGCGTTTAGAAAAATATCAGCTTCCTGCTGCGTGATTGTGAGTGGAGGAAGAATCCTGATTGTGTTTTTGTTAGAGGATGAGCCTGTCAGAATATGATGCTTGTTGAGTAATTCAGTTCGAATGGTTGCAGATGGAATTTCCAATTCAACTCCAATCATCAATCCAAGCCCGCGAACTTCCCTGACGCTTTCAAAAGCCGAAATCTTATTCATCAGATAGTTACCAATCTCAGTCGAATGTTGAATCAGCTTTTCATTTTTTATTACATCTAAAACAGCAATTGCAGCAGCACAGGCAAGATAATTTCCTCCGAATGTAGTGCCCAGCATTCCATGTTTGGGTTTTATTTCGGGAGAAATCAAAACACCTGCAACAGGAAATCCATTGCCCATTCCTTTTGCAACTGTTATGATGTCTGGAGCCTCACCCCCGCGCCCTCTCCAAGGGAGAGGAGGGTCCGGACTGTTTTCTTTTACAGAGAGAATTGCCTGATGTGCAAAGAACTTTCCGCTTCTCCCATAGCCAGATTGAATTTCGTCCAAAATCATCAAAGCGCCATGCTGAGTACACCATGAGCGAATGGCTTTGAGAAATTCATTTGTAGGGATGTTCACACCGCCCACTCCCTGAATGCCTTCAATGATTACCGCACAAACATCATTTCCATTTTCTCTCTGCAATGCTTCCACATCATTAAACTGAAGAAAAATGATGTTCTCATTTTCATTTACTGGAGCGTGAATACTCTTGTCATCAGTTGCAGCAACCGCAAGGGATGTGCGTCCGTGAAATGATTTGTTGAACGCTATGATTCGTTTCTTCTTATTATGAAACGAAGCAAGTTTAAGTGCGTTTTCATTTGCTTCAGCGCCTGAATTACAAAGGAACAATTGATAATCAGGGTAGCCGCTCAACTCACCAAGTTTGTGCGCTAATTCTTCCTGCAAAGGAATTTTCACAGAATTGGAATAGAACCCGATTTTCTCTAATTGTTCTGAAATCGTTTTGACATAATACGGATGGCTGTGCCCGATAGAAATCACCGCATGACCTCCGTACATGTCGAGATACTTCGTGCCATTTTTATCCCAGAGATAGCATCCCTGAGCATTTACAGGTGTGATGTCGAACAGAGGGTAAACATCAAAAAGATTCATTTTGAGAAGTTGTAGGTTTTAAGTTTTAGGGATTAAGGTTGCCTTTACTTTTGCGATTAACGCAATGAGCATTGCTTTTATCGAATTAATATCAATTGTCAATACGTTGAAATTTTCTTCTGGTAAATAGTGCAAATCTTTCGCCAACAACAAAAAATACTCAACTTCATTTGCTGAACCAAGCGCGATATTCAGAAAGTGGCGAAATTCCGCATTGGTATTCTTTCCGCAGCCCTCTGCAATGTTCGCAGGAATGGAAGACGAAGCGCGTCTTAGTTGCGAAGTCAAGCCAAACTTTTCTTCGCTTGGAAATTGTTTTGTTTCTTTATAAACATCCAAAGTGAGCGAGTGCGCTTTTGTCCAAACTTTCAAATCTTTATAGTTCTGCATACTTACAACTTACAACCTATAACTTAAAACGCTGTTGCTTTTAATTTCAATCCTGTCGTTTCATCCAAACCAAACATCAGATTCATATTCTGCACAGCCTGTCCTGACGCGCCTTTTAGCAGATTATCAACCACGCTGGTGATGAATATTTTGGAGCCATGACGCGCTAAATGCAGAAAGCATTTGTTGGTATTTACCACTTGTTTTAAGTCCACCGCATCATCGCTGATAAACACGAAAGGATGTTCCTTGTAAAATTTCCGGTAAAGATTTTTCGCCTCGTCAATCTTCATAGCAGAGTTCACATAAATTCCGGCAAAAATTCCACGTGTAAAACTTCCGCGATGCGGAATGAAGTTGATTTCACACTCAAAATTCTTTTGAAGTTGTTTAAGCGATTCGCCAATCTCATTTAAATGCTGATGCTCGAAAGCTTTGTAAACAGAGAGATTATTTTGCCGCCAACTGAAATGCGTGGTTTCGCTTGGCGCTTGTCCTGCACCGGTTGAGCCGGTTGTTGCAGAAACATGAACTTCTCCGTTTAATAATTTTTGTTTCGCAAGCGGAAGCAAAGCCAATTGAATGCAAGTCGCAAAGCATCCGGGATTGGCAATGCTGTTTGACTTTTTTATTTCACCGCGATTCAATTCCGGCAAACCGTAGATAAATTCTCTCCCTTTAATTCCGTTATTTTTCTTCAGCCGGAAATCCTGGCTCAAGTCAATAATTTTTGTTTTGTGAGAAATAGAATTTGCGTCCAGAAATTTCCTTGAATCGTTATGACTCGTGCAGAGAAATAAAACATCAATATCGCTTCCAATTTTGTTGGTGAATTTCAAATCGGTTTCTCCAAGCAAGTCAGTATGCACCTTGTAAATAAATTCACCCGCATTGCTTTTACTATGCGCAAAAGCAATTTCAACAGACGGATGATTTACCAGCAAGCGAATCAACTCACCACCTGTGTAGCCTCCGCTGCCGATGATGCCGGCTGAAAGCCTCACCCCGCTCCTAAAGGGAATCCGAGCAGTTTTACTCTTCACTCTATGGTCTCGTTGTTCACCTGATAATAAATGCTCGCTTGATTGCCGAAAATTTTGGTGAAGCCTTTTACGTCATCACCGCTCCAGGTGCGATTCATTTCGCCATAGCTTCCGAATTTAGCTGACATCAAATCATGCGCTGATTCAATGCCCGTTACAGAAAATTGGTAAGGCTTCAGCGTGACAAAAACATCGCCTGTAACATTCTGTTGCATGTGCGCCATGAATGCTTCCATATCGCGCATCACCGGGTCAAGATACTGACCTTCATGCAGCCAGTTGCCATACCACGCAGCCATTTGGTCTTTCCAATAGATCTGCCATTTGGTGAGCACGTGCTTTTCCAAAAGATGATGCGCCTTCACAATAATGAGTGGTGCGGCAGCTTCAAATCCAACACGACCTTTAATACCAATAATCGTATCGCCAACATGAATATCCCTGCCGATTGCGAAAGGCGCGGCAATTTCGTTTACCTTTTGAATTGCGACAACAGGATTTTCAAATTGCTGCTCGTTCACTCCTTTCAATTCGCCTTTGTCAAAATGCAGAGTAATGTTTTGATTTTCCTTTTTTGAAAGTTGTGTAGGAAAAGCATCTTCAGGTAAAGAATCTTTTGAGTTTAATGTTTCTCTGCCGCCTACCGATGTACCCCAGATTCCTTTATTGATACTGTACTTTGCTTTTTCAAAATTCATCTGCACGCCATTTTCTTTCAGGAAGTTAATTTCCTCTTCGCGCGACAATTTCAAATCACGAATGGGCGTAATGATTTTTGCATTTGGCAGAATAATATTGAACACCATATCGAAGCGCACCTGGTCATTCCCTGCTCCCGTACTGCCGTGTGCAACATGCTCCGCACCGATTTCTTTCGCGAAACGCGCAGTTGCCAATGCCTGCACGATACGTTCTGCGCTGACAGAAAGCGGGTATGTGTTGTTCTTCAGCACATTTCCGAAAATCAAAAAGCGAATCACCTTTTGATAATATTCATCTCTCGCATCCACACATTGAAAGGATGCAGCGCCAAGCGCAAGCGCGTGTTGCTTTATCTTTTCTATTTCCTCCTCGCTGAATCCGCCTGTGTTCACGGTGAGCGCATGCACTTCAAGATTCAATTTGTTCTTCAGATACAATACACAGAAGGACGTGTCAAGCCCGCCACTGAAGGCGAGCGCTACTTTTTCTTTTTTCATCTCAGGAATTGTTGCTTAAAAGAAAAGAAAATTTACGACTTGTTTCAGTCGTCTAAACAGACCTGCTTTGCGTTGCATTTCAACCACCTTCGCTTCTTTTTCTATTTCCTTTTCTACCGGGTCATAAAGCATCGCAGTACACAGACAGTTCTTCCGCTCTTTACTCATCAGGATTTCATAATTCACGCAGCTTTTGCAGCCATTCCAAAATGCTTCGTCAGTTGTCAGTTCGGAATATGTCACCGGCTCGTAGCCCAAATCGGAGTTTATTTTCATTACGGCAAGCCCTGTGGTAAGTCCGAAAATTTTTGCGTGTGGATATTTTTTTCGCGACAGCTCGAAAATTTTTGTTTTGATGGCTTTCGCCAAGCCGTCTTTTCTGAAAGCAGGCGCCACAATCAAACCCGAATTCACCACCTGCGTTTCATCGCTCCAGGTTTCGATGTAGCAAAAGCCCGCCCATTCGCCCTCGTTGGAAAAAGCAATCACCGCTTTTCCTTCGCTCATTTTTTTGCAGATGTATTCGGGCGAACGTTTTGCGATTCCCGTGCCGCGCGCTTTTGCAGAGGATTCAATTTCTGCGCAGATGGTCTCTGCAAAGCTGCTGTGGCTTTCATTTGCAACAAGAATGTTGAATTTTTTTTCTTCCATTTACTAACTGAACATTTTTAAATCAAACAAATAAAAAAATGAGAACGAATTTTCCCGCAACAGGAAAAAACGAAAACACGTTCGGCTGTCTGGCAACCTCCGGCACGAAACATTGCCGCGATTCAGAGCCTGATAAAAAATGGAAGGATAATGGGATTGAACGAGTGCGAGTTGAAGGCAAGCACTTCGCCTTTGAGGAGAGATGACACTAAATTCCCTGCTACGCCCTGCGCGAAGGAATTGATTTCATTGTGCCTGATTTTCTTCATCTATGTCTTAGCAAAAATTTGAAGGAGTAAAATTATTATTCCTGCAATATTTTTCAGAAATATTTTCAACACAAACGTGTGTTGTGAAAAAAAGTTTCAAACAGAGCGATTACTTCTCAAGGGTAAGCGTGTAGTCCCAGTTTTGAGTTGCATCCACCACGATGTTGTAGGTGGCTTCCTGCTTGATGGCTTCATTGGTGATTCTGCGCCACACAAGGTCAGAGGCATTGAAGCGGTCAACTCGTATTTCGGCAGCATCTGCTTCCCAACTGAATTCATTTACGGTGGGATAGGCTGTGCCGAACAGCGTAAATGTATAATTCTGCTCGCCTGTGCCATCTTCATCAAATCGGATGTAGCCGGTGGGATTGTTGTCAGTAAGTTGCAGTCCCGCGTTGCCGTTTACATATTGCTGCCCATGCACTTTGGTTACATTCCATGTGCCAAAGAGAGTTGCGTCAAGTTGCTCTTCGTCTTTGCAGGAAGAAAGACAACAGGATAAAAGCAGGAGGAAAAAGAAAACTTTGTTAATCATCGCTCTTCTTCTAATTAATTTGAGGGGAAAATTTACAATAAACATGCGCATAATGAAAGTTAAGTCTGATAATTAAACCTCAATGCTTTATCACGCTCACCACGCCCGAACTCAGGTGCAAATATTTTTCATTCAGAATGCGATAGAGATAATTGCCGTTAGGCAAACCGCTTAAATCCAGTTCGCCTTTGCCGGAGAAAAATTTCCTGCTGATTTCTTTTCCTTCGGGAGAGATAAGGATAAAATAGAATTGTTGCTCCGGGTTTGTTGTCTCCACAAATAATTTATCAGACGAGGGATTGGGGAACACTTTGAATTTTTCTTTTGAAGCAACAGGCGCAACGCTTGTATTCGTATCCGCAGATTCATAGTTGAACGTATGCCCGCACACTTCTACGCCATCAGCATCTACCGCGCTTAAGCGCACGGAATCGCTGCCAAACACTTCTACCTTTCCATACGTGCTGTTGAAATTTTGATTGCCCATGCCGCTTGCGCCTTTATTCCATAGCGGATAGCCGATGAAATTGCTGAGAATGAGCGGGTCCTGACTGTTCGACTTCTTGAGGTTTGCCGACATCAATTCTGGAATGCCGGAGTTTGTGCCATCATCCAAAGCGGCAGAGTGCGCATCACCGCTCACGATGAAAATGTTTTTCAAATTATTCGTCTCCACCAAATCAAGCAGCGCTTGTTGGTCGGAAGGAAAGCCTAACCACAAATCAGACATCTGTGATGCTCCAAGCAATCCGGTTGAAATATAGATTCCGCCCACATCGGCTCCCAATATCGGACTGGAACCTTTCCCGATTGAAAAAAGCGAGTCCATCACCGCTTTGTAACCAGCATTGAACGTAACGCTCGACACAATGATTTTCCAATCGGCAGTGGAGTTGAGCAAGCCGTTGAGCAGCCAGTTCATTTGTATTTGCCCAAGGAGGGAATGTCCAGCGGGTTCCTGAATCATCCACTCACCGCCCGATTCTACAATCGCAGCATGTTGCGGGCTGCGCGCGCTTCTTGTATCCAATACAAACACTTCACAATTACCCATCACGTAGCTGTGAAAAATTCCTTCAGTTGAATCAACAAGTGAATAGCTTGGGAAAATTTCCCGGTATGCTTGCAGAAGATTCAACCGCGCCTGCGGTGGTTGCGAAGCTACTTTGGGCTCACCAAAATTTCCCCCGAAGGGATTGATTTCAAAAATGTTTGCGGCATCACGCGCTGAATTATCATTCAGATAATCATGGTCATCATGCGTGTAATCCATCGCGATGTTGCGGATGAAAAACGCGCTGTTGCTGCTCGCGTACCGCTCCTTGTAAATCGCGCTTATCTTGTTGTAATCAACAGCCCACGAGGTAGGTGGATTTGCGAGATACAAATCGTTTGTGCCATCGTCTTTGTCAGGATAGCCCCAGTCGCCCGTGGGCGTATAGATATTAGCATCTTCCGTTTTCATTTGCACAAACAGCGAGCTGTCAAAATCAGACAATTCATATTGACACGAGCCGAATAAAAATTTGTAATGCCCCGGCTGTCCTGCTTGCGGAAATGTTTTAAAGGAAGAACGATTGCCTGATTCTGTTCCGTTGATAAGCACCCGCACATGATAGCGCGTGTCGGGCGCAAGTCCGGTTGCGTTAAAGATATTGGATGAATCACGCGCAGCAAGCGTTTGCCCGGAAACGGTTTTTGCGATGGAAGAAAAAGTATTGTCGGTGGAAAATTGAATCGCCACAGTTGCAACAGAATCTGTGCGCACGAAAACACGCGCAATAGTTGGAGTAACACCTCCGATAATCGGACCGTGGGTGACTGATGCTGTTGGTGTTGAAATTGAAGTAACGATAATGCTTGCATATTTTTCGCAGTCGTTGGAGTCAGTTACAGTAAGGGAATAGGTTCCGAAGCAAGCATCAGCAATAGATTGTGTTGTGTCACCTGTTGACCACAGATAAGAATAAGGAGGCACACCGCCCGAAGCCTGCGCAAACGCGGTGCCATGACAACCGCCTGCATCATCGGTTGAACTGATAGCAATGGAAATAGAATCAGGTTGAGTGAGCGTGTATTCAAATGAAAAGGAATCGCTCACAGCATCAATCACCAAATGACGGTAGAGACCTGCGGGTAAATCGCACAAGCCCGAACTAAACATGGGTGGTTGTCCCCATTGATTGCCATTCCACATCTGCTCTTGATAAACATAGGGCGAAACGCCCACACCGGTCATGTCTGGATATGTGCCGATGCAGCCATCATTGACGCCATAGCAACTTACATTCCGGATATAACCAACGCAGGGGTTGAAGCAATACCCCGGCTGTATCCACGCCAGTTCATCTATTTCAAAACCATAGGCATCAGCCCAGAGTTGCAGTTCAGGATATTGCTGATTCAGTTCACTGATGTATGCGTAATTATTTCCTGAGCGGATTTTTTGCGCAACGCTTTCATAGCCTGTTGAAACAATCAACTGCCCCACTGCGCAGGCAGTGCCGAAGTTGTCAATGAAATAAGGTGTGCGCGCGGCATGATGTGTATTCTTTGGAAAAACACCATTCAGCCTGTAATCATGCAAAATATTCAAACACTGATTTCTGTTGTACTGTTGTTCTGCTGAAAGATTCTTTGTGTCTTTTTCCCGCAATGTTTTTTCAACGAGCGACAAATGCGTTTGAATGAGCGAAACATCATCCGGCAGAAAAGTTTTTTCCTTTAGAATCGGCTCCTGGATTTGTTTTCCTTTCCAATAGCTGTTGAGGTTTTCCATTTGATGAAGCACAGAAGGTGCGTCCTGATTGACCTGTGCATTTACAATTAATACGAAACTGAAAAGAATGGAGAAGGATACTGAAAGACATTTCATGGGAATGAGATTTTGATTACACTAATTTATGGAATTGAATGAAATTTAGTTGAACGCAAAAATTTTCTTGCAGCAAACCTGACTTAGATTTTGTTCCACTCCGATTTAGGTATCTCCGCTTGTTTAAGAATTTTAGCAAGCAGGTTCACTCCAATATCTGATGGTGTGGATTGAGTAATGTAAGGCGTAGTGGCCCTTTAATCAGAAACTGATGTTTCCCTCCTGCAAACGGTTCTTCAAATCCGCGCATTTGTAAAAAGCGGATAAGCTCATTTCTTTTTACGGGTTTCAGCGATGGCATCTATGCCACGTTCTTGATTTTAAGAGAAATCTTATTTACTACCGGAATGGGAAGGTTTCTTTGCAGGCTGATAAGCAGCCAGTCTTCCAGCACTGCATGTAATTCTTTGCGGCAATCTTCAAGATGTTTTGATGAAGCATACACGCCTTTGAATCCGGGGATTTCACCAGAATACAACTTATCATCAGGCAAATACTCATAGCGGGCTTTGCGCATTGCAGCTTGCATGTATTCGAGAATCATAGGGTTAAAATTACAAAAACTGTTTTCAAAATTTCATGCAGCATAAAACAGATTCAATCTCTTTGAAAAATAGAATCTGTGCTTTCTGAGTTGACTGTTCACTACTTTTGCGCCCATGCAATTAATCGAAGTAACGACCAAAGCAGTGGGCGAGGAGTTTATCACCTTTCCTGTTCCGCTTTATAAAAATGACCTCAACTATATCCGCCCGCTTGATGATGACATCCGCAAGGTGTTTGACACGGAGCGCAACAAGTTTTTCAAACACGGCTCTGCTGTGCGTTGGATATTAAAAGACATTTCGGGGAAAATAATCGGTCGTGTGGCTGCTTTCATCAATGAAAGCAAGGCATACACCTTTGAGCAGCCTACGGGCGGCATGGGATTTTTTGAGTGCGTCAATGATAAGAAAGCTGCGTTCCTGCTTTTTGATAAATGCAAGGAGTGGCTGAAAGAACGGAAAATGGAAGCGATGGACGGTCCGGTGAATTTTGGCGAGCGCAACGCCTGGTGGGGTATGTTGATTGACGGATTCACCGAGCCTACCTATCAAATAAATTACAACCTGCCTTACTATAAAGAGTTGTTTGATGCATATGGGTTTCAGGTTTATTTCTATCAATATTCTTATGGATTGGGAATGAATGAGCCGCGTCCGAAAAAGTTTTATGAAAAATCGGAGAAGCTGATGGAAGACAAGGACTTTTCGTTTTGCCATCTCGACATGAAGCGCGTGGACAAGTTTGCGGAAGACTTTCGCTACATCTATAATAAAGCGTTTAGCGGCAGAGCAGGCGTGAAAGAATTAAGCAAAGAGCAGGCAACCAAGCTGATGCAATCAATGAAGCCCGTGATTGTGGAAGATTTGTTTTGGTTTGGCTATCACAAGGAAGAGCCGATTGCGATTTTCTTTATGCTGCCGGAATTGAACAAGTATTTCAAGTATGTCAATGGCAAGATGGATTTATTTGGCAAGTTGAAGTTCGCGTATCACCGATGGAAGGGAACATGCCGCAAAGTGTTTGGTTTCGTATTTGGCGTGATACCGGATTTTCAAGGCAAGGGTGTGGAAGGTAGCATTGTGATTGCAGCGAATTATATAGTGCAGCCGCAACTTCGCTGGGACGACATCGAACTCACCTGGATTGCCGACTTCAATCCCAAAATGATGAAAGTGGCTGAAAATCTTGGCGCGCGTATCATCAAAACTCACGCTACGTATCGCAAGCTGTTTGATGAAACAAAAGAGTTCAAACGGGCGAAGCTGGAGGAGTGAGAATGATTTCACGCAAAGGCGCAGAGACGCTAAGGAATGGTTGCGGCTGGCGGGGATAGCCAATGAGCGGTGAAGAAGTTTAAAACTTGAAATCATGAATATTATCTCCGTAAAAAAAGATGTGTTAAGTGGAACACCTGTGTTTACCGGCATCCGCGTACCCGTGAAGAACCTTTTTGATTATTTGGAAGCAGGACATCCGCTTGAAAAATTTCTGGATGAATTTTCCAGCGTGAAGCATAAACAGGCTGTGAGTGTGCTTGAGATGGCAGAAAAAATCCTGACCGCTTAATTCTAACTGCAACAAAATAGTTTGCTGATTTTTTCCTGAGATATTTTTATCTTGAGGAAAACACTGCACTACTTTGGAAGAAATCCTCGGTCTCCTATTCGGGTTTGTCTTTCTGCTGATATTCATGGGAATACTTTCCCTTCCCTTCATCGGTATCGCTTACTTCATCATCTCTCCGGTGAGAGATAAACTGGTTTACTGGCGCTATAATTTTTTCTCCTATCACCATCCTCCTGAAATTATCCGCACACTGGTGCAGTATTTTACTTATTACAACAAATTGGATAATGCGAACAGGCGCAGGTTTGAGTTGCGCCTGCTAATGTTCATGCAAAGCAAAAAATTTATTCCTAAAAACGGGTTAATTCTTACGGAGCGCATGAAGATTCTCATCAGCGCCTCTGCAATTCAACTCACGTTCGGGTTGAGCTATTTCCGGCTGAAAGAATTTCATCAGATTTATGTGTATCCCGAATCCTATCTCTACAAGCATTACAAAGTAAAATTCAGAGGGCATGTTTCCGAATATGGCAGCATTCATCTTTCGTGGAACAACTTTGAAAAGGGTTATCTCTTTCCTGATGATGGCGTGAACCTCGGCTTGCACGAACTCATGCACGCGCTGAAAGTATATGCGCTGCAACACCATGTTGATTTCACTTTTTATGACAACAATGAAATCATCGAAAAACTTGCTACTGTGGAGATGCTGAAACTCAAAAGCAAAAAGATTGAATTTCTAAAAAACCGACTCGTGCAAAACCGCGATGAGTTTCTTGCCGTATGCGCGGAATGTTTTTTTGAACTGCCGCAACAATTTAATACTGAACTTCCCGAAGTGTATGCCTCCATGAAAAAGCTGCTGAACCAAGACCCGCTCTATCCGAAAAATCCCGTGTTGGGAAACTATTCGGAGGGTGGCATTTACAAGCCCGAAGGCGCGCTTGATTTTTTGTTTAAGTGATTCGTTGTCATGGCGGACTCGTTCCGCCATCCCCTCATCAGAATAATTTGCGGATGCCGGAACAAGTCCGGCAGGACACTTCCGCTTTGCGCCTTCGCTCCTTTACGTGAAATTTGAACAATGCTCTTCGCTGACGTTATTCTTCCGCTTCCCGTTCCGGGAATGTTCACTTACTTGGTTCCGCAGGAATTCAGCGAACACATTGCTATCGGCAAGCGCGTGGTGGTGCAGTTTGGCGCACGAAAGATTTATACCGCGTTGGTCGGCAGGCTGCACAACAACCAACCGGAACTGCACAAAGCAAAACCAATTCTTGAAGTGCTTGATGACGAGCCGGTGGTGCATCCGCATAACATTGAGTTCTGGAAATGGATTGCATCCTACTACCTGTGTACGCTGGGCGAAGTGATGAATGCCGCCATGCCGCAAGGCTTGAAGCTCGACAGCGAAACCAATATCGCGCTGCATCCCGAATGGGATGAAGACGAATCGAAGCTGGACAATGCGCAGTTTTTAGTGATGGAAGCATTGCGCATTAAAAAGTCGCTGAGCGTTCAACAGCTTGAAAAACTGACGCGGAGGAAAACAGTTCACGCGCTGATTAAATCACTGATTGAAAAAAATGCGGTGTATGCGTTTGAAAAACTCGTGGAGAAATACAAGCCGAAAACAGAGAACTATATCGAGCTTGCCGCAGAATACAGCGATGAAGAACTACTGAATAAAACATTAGATGAATTAAACAAAGCCAAACGGCAGCAAGAAGCGTTGATGGCTTTTCTCCAGGCGGGCGCAGCAGAAATCAAAAAGTCGAAACTCATTGAAACATCAGGTATTTCATCTGCCGCTCTTAAACAGTTGATACAAAAAGGTATTCTGCATGAGCAGAAAAAAGAAGTAGACAGGCTTACGTGGGATGTTGTGGTTTCTGAAAAGAAGGAATACATTTTAAGCGAAGTGCAGCAGAAATCTTTACACGAAATAAAAACATGGTTTGAGAAAAAGGATGTTGTTCTCCTGCATGGCGTGACATCATCGGGGAAAACGCAACTCTACATGGAGTTGATAAAAGAGGCGCTCGCCAATGGGAAACAAGCGCTCTACCTGCTTCCTGAAATTGCGCTGACCACGCAACTTGTCAGGCGGCTGCGCGAAGTGTTTGGAGAAACGATTGGCATTTATCACTCTAAGTTCACGGCAAACGAGCGCGTGGAAATTTGGAATAAACTGTTGCGCAAAGAATATAAAGCCGTGATTGGCGCGCGCTCCGCGTTGTTCCTGCCTTTCTCCGAGCTTGGTTTGGTAATCGTTGATGAAGAGCATGATCCCTCTTACAAGCAATTCGACCCTGCGCCACGCTACCAGGCGCGTGATGCTGCGATTTATCTCGCGCATGATACAGGCGCGAAAGTTTTGCTCGGCACAGGAACGCCTTCGTTGGAGAGTTATGAAAATGCGCGGCATGGCAAGTATGGTTTCGTGAAACTCACCGAGCGCTTTGGAGGTGTGCAACTGCCGCGCATGGAAATCGTGAACCTGCGCGAGGAAACGAAGAAGCATAAAATGCAATCTGACTTTTCTTCTGTGCTGCTCGAAGAAATCAAAGCAACGCTTGTAAAAAAAGAGCAGGTGATTCTGTTTCAAAACAGGCGCGGGTTTGCCCCATACCTGAGTTGTTATCATTGCGGCTGGATTCCGAAATGCGTGAACTGTGATGTGAGCCTTTCTTATCACAAACATCTCAACACATTGCGCTGCCACTATTGCGGTTACGCAACGGAAGTAGTGAATAAATGCGTGGAGTGCGAATCAACCGACATTCGCATTCGCGGCTTCGGCACGGAAAAGATTGAAGAAGAAATCAAAATCTTTTTTCCGGATGCGGGCGTGATGCGCCTCGATTTGGATGCTGCGCGTTCACGCGAGGCTTACGAGCAAATCATCGCTGATTTTGAAAACAGGAAGTTTGATATTCTCGTGGGCACACAGATGGTGACAAAGGGATTGGATTTCGACACGGTAAGTTTAGTCGGCATCCTGAGCGCTGACCAACTGCTTGGCTTCCCCGACTTTCGAGCGAATGAGCGCGGCTTTCAATTGATACAACAGGTGAGCGGACGCGCAGGCAGAAAGGGACATGCGAGCAAAGTGCTTATTCAGACCTTTGATGCCGAACATCCTGTGTTGGATTTTATCCTGAAAAATGATTTTGAGAATTTCTTTTACCGCGAAATGAATTTCAGGAAAGAGTTTGACTATCCGCCTTACACGCGGCTGATTCATCTTGTGCTGAAACACAAAGAGCGGAAAACTGTGCAGAATGCCGCACGGGATTTCGCGCGGCTGCTCGCTGAAAATTTTCAGGGAACAATTCTTGGACCGGTTACTCCGCCCATCAGTATGATGAAGAATCTTTACTTACAGGACATCCTTTTGAAAATTCCAAAGACGGCAGCACTCAATGCGAATAAACATGCACTCGTGCAAAGCATTGAAAAGCTGAAGTTGAAAGTAGAATACAAATCAGTGCGAGTGGACGTGGATGTTGACCCGTGATGTGAAAATTACGAATACGCATTTTGTATGTTAGGCAACCTGCTACTGTTTCATAGAAAGGATAACTGAAGCTATTCAGGATGGTATAAAAACCTACTTTTGAGTTGAAGATTTCACATGCAGATAGAACGCCAATTACAGGGAACGCTCAATACAATCTTCACAGAACTCATTAAGGCAAGAGGATTGGAAGGTCGGATTTTGCCTTACCCTGCTTTAGAAGAGAATCGCGCAGATATCACGCTCAAAAATAAAAACGGCACTCCGCTTTTCTTTATCGAGTTGAAAGACCCGACAGCAAAAGACGGCAAAAGTGTTTTTGACAGCAGCGTTCTAATGCGGGAAGTAGAAAGAGCGCAGCGCATTGACATAAAATATTTTGGCAACTGCAATTTTCTTGCTTGCGCATTTTTCGACAAAGACAAGCTCTATGAAAAAGTGAGCGTCAATGAAGGTTTTTTTACCCTTACTGACATTGCGCGACTAAGCCAGAGCTACGCGCCAAATAAAGAAGTTCTCGCAAAACTCCACAGCATTGCGGAATTTTATCTTGACCGCGCTATTGAAATTTTAGAGCGTAAGCCGATTAAGTTCAGCAACCTTGATGAACTTTTCATTTTCAAGACTCGAAAGCTGATTGAAGTTTATTCGCATCCAATCAGCAACAAGGTTTGGGACAAATACAAGCATAACAAATCGTTTGAAAAAGATATTACGAGATACGCGCAAAGTCAGTTATGGAATAAGCCCACCACCTTTGAGGAAATAGAAAACCTCACGCACATTGGTGTGCTGATGCTGATTTCAAAACTCATTTTTTATAAAACGTATGTTGACAATCAGACATGGCACGCGCTTCATCCTATGCAAGTTCCCGAATCTGTCAATACCCCCGACAGCTTGGAAGAACTCATTTGGAAATACTTTGACGAGTTTAAAGAGGTAACGGGAAACTTTGAGCTCCTAATCGGTGAACGCTCCGATATTATTTTCAAAATCCCTTTTGTCAGCGATGCTGTTCTTGATTTAGTTAAAGAAATTCTTGACACAGGCGGTCATTACAATTTCAGCAACATTCCCTTTGACATCATCGGACGAATTTTTGAAGAACTCATCCGTGAAGATGAGCGGCACAAACTCGGACAATACTTTACACCGCCACACGTAATTGACTTAATCAATGCCTTTGCTATTCGCAAAAGCAACGATAAAGTTTTCGACCCATCTTGCGGCTCAGGCACTTTTTTAGTTCGCGCCTACGAGCGCAAAAAAATGTTGTGCGCAAAAGAGGAGAAAGGAGCAAAGCACGATATTTTGCTAAATGAGATTTACGGCAACGACCTTTCAAATTACCCGGCATACCTCAGTATGCTTAACCTCGCAATACGCAACACGCGCAAGCCAAGTTACCCACGCATTTCAAACAAAGATTTTTTTGCGATTTCTGAGCACACAAAAATTGAACTGCACAATCAACAAGGTGAAAAGGAAAATAAAACATTGCCAAAGTTCGATGCAGTGATAGGGAACCCGCCCTATACCCGACAAGAGGACATCGGGACAATGCACGGCACAGTTGGCAAAACAAAAATTCAAGCACTGATTAAATCTGAGTGTGGTTTTGAACCATCGCAGCGCACATCCATCTTTGCTTACTTCTTTTACCATGCAAGCGCATTCTTAAAAGATGGCGGCTATCTTGCTTACATCTGTCAAAACTCTTGGCTGGATACAGATTACGGAATTGATATGCAACGCTACCTGATGCGCAATTTTGAAATTGTAGCCATTATGGATAGTGAAGTAGAACGCTTTTTCCCTTCCGCTTCCGTCAACACTACGATTGTTATTTTGCGGAAGCAGCGAATTGAAGAAGTTAGAAACAACAGCACCGTAAAGTTTATTTGGTTCACAGCGCCCGTTGCCAACGCAATTAAAAACCATAAAGGAGTAACGCAGTTGCAGGAATTTTTAGAGAATGTAACTGAAAACACGACTAATGATTTTTTTCGCATCAATTGCGTTAAACAAGAAACGCTCTCCAATTTTACCAAGTGGGGGCAATTTCTGAAAGCTCCAAAAGTTTATTTCGACATCATTGAAAAAGGCGCGAACAAATTTGTTCCACTCAAACAATTAGCTGATGTAAAATTTGGGATAAAGACCGGATGCAATGAGTTTTTTATTTTAGAAGACAAAACAGCTACTGCTAACAGCGCTCTGCTACAAGCAGCAATGAATAATACGGACGCGTTCACTTCTACAAAACAGTTGAAGGATGCAAAACTGAAGTTGATGCTTAACGGCTACAGCGAGTTGTGGCTGATTGAAGAAGAATGCTTGCAACCAATTCTTACCAGCCCGAAAGACGTTAGCGCTTACCTGATAAGCCAAAAGGCGGTTCAAAATAAATTCGTGCTGACGCATGAAGCAAAAAAATCATTACGTAATGACTTTCCGCTTTTATTCAAATACATAAAGCATGGGGAACGCCAAAACATTCATCACCGTCCAACTTGCAGTTCAAGAAAACTATGGTATGATTTAGGCGAACATGACTTGCCTGCAATGTCCTTCAATTACATGATTAACGATTTTGGCAGAACATTCAAGGGCAAAGTTTTCACCAACAACAATTTTCACAACATCTATCCCCGTAAACACACAAATTCAATTTGGCTTTACATGAACTCAACGATCAGTTGGCTCATCCAACAACTGATTATGCGCAGCAACTTAGGAGATGGCGCAGGAAAAATTGAAACTTATGAGTTAGCTGCTTTTCTTGTTCCTGACATTAACATTGACCATTTAGAAGTTGAACTTGGAGAAACAAAAAACTACAAAGAAGAACTGGGCGCGCTTGATTCGCTGAAAACAGTAAATCCCCAAAGGATAAAATTAGACAGCGTTATACTTGAAGCTCTTGGATATAAAAACAAAAAAGAACGCGATGAAACTTTACTTGAGCTTTATCGCGCTACCTATAAACTCATTGACGCGCGACTGCTCAAAGCGCAAAGCATGAAAGGAGTAAAAGCTCAACGAAATAAAGTTGAGTTCAGCGTATATGTTGAGCAACTTAAACAACTGCTTATCGAAGGGAATTATGAAGCAAAAGACACTTTGAAATTTGCCAAGCAACTTGAAAAACTTGCGCGTGAAATTTCCAGTGAATCAAAACTTCAAAAGAAAATTCTCGATACCTACTGGAAAATGAAATTCGGAAAGCAATTCAATGAAAAAGAGATTGCTGATAACTCTCAACAGAAACTTTTTTAGCAGTGATACTATACGAAATAAGAAAGCTGCGCTACTTCACAGTCGGCTTCTCCATACATAGAAGTTATTAGCATCCAAGTACTCCTCATAACATCGAACACGCCATCATCTTGCTTTCATTTGCATTTTCTCCATACAGCAACCCGAAGGAAGAATAGGTGTCATTGCCGACATAAAATGAACCCGGCTGTAACAACACAAGCCGGTTAATACTTCTGAACGAAAGCCGTTCAAGCAGAGATTGTTGGATTACATCCTTTTCAAAATAAGATTCAAATCCGGAAATAGAATGTTGAATGGAATCATTGCCGTTGTTTGTTGAGTCAGTAGGGATAGTTGTCGCAAACGCTGACGCTGAAAAAAATAGTGCAAGAAAGATGTTGATTCTTGTCGGGCGCATTCAGGTAAGAAGGAGGTTCTGACAAAAGTAGAAAGATTTGCGAATGCTGCGCACATCAATCAGCATGGTAAAAAATCTTTACTTGCAGGATGTGCTGCTGAAAATTCCGAAAAGCGGTGCGCTGGCTACCACTAAAAAGAACCTGCTACAGTATTTGGAAAAACTGAAGCAGAGAGTTGAATACAAATCAGTAAGGGTAGATGTTGACCCGTGATTGCAAATATTGCTTGTCCACGTTTGCTTAACATCCTACACTGTCGCACACTCGAAAAAGATTATGCTGTCAAGCCGAATTACGCTTTTACCTTCTTTGCTACAGGTTTAGCGGAAGGCGCAGTTTTCACTTCCACCGATTCAAGCTTCTTTAAAAGCGTCTGAAACTCTTTTGATTTCACTACTTCATTCTGCTTGATAAGATTCGTGAATTTCTTTTCGAGTTCATTCCTTCTCGCTACCGCCTTCTTGCGGATATCGTCCACCGCTTTTTTCACTTCCGGCTCGCGCGTTTTACCTTTTTTCACTAAGTCGTTAAATGTTTGGTGGAGTTTTACGTTGGTTTCATCAGCCAATCCTAAACCAGCGTAGAATAAATTTTTTAATGCCTCTGCCGCTTGCGGTGATTTTGCGGAAATGGTTTTCCCCTTTTTTGCTGTCGCCATGTTTTAAGTTTTTATGTTTGTTTAAATTAAATGTGATGGCAAGATAAGATGCAGTTTCTTTTAGTTGCATGATTAAAATCATTACAGAGGATAACAGGAGTTTTGTTAGTTTGAAGCGCGATAAAATGGAAGACGAACGGGGCATCCGTTCGTACTTCTCGCAATGGATATAATTTATTTTAAAGCCTTCAAAAATTAATGCCCTCACACATCCCATTTAAAGATTCACTTAAAGACTTCCTGGTAGAGGTAGGCGAGCTTTCTTATTTCACCGGTCGGTTTTTCAAGGAAGCGCTGAAGCCGCCTTATGAGTTCGGTGAGTTTATCAGGCAGTCCTATTTTATCGGATATAACTCACTTCCGTTGGTGGGTATCACGGGTTTCATCATGGGAGTGGTATTTACCTTGCAAACGAGGCCTACGTTGGAAGAGTTGGGTGCAGTAGCCTGGATGCCGAATATGATCGGCATTTCTATTATCAGAGAGATTGGTCCCGTGCTTACCGCTCTGATATGCGCGGGAAAAATCGGTTCGGGCATTGGCGCTGAACTTGGCTCCATGCGTGTCACTGAGCAAATCGAAGCGATGGAAGTTTCCGGCACTAACCCGTTTAAATATCTTGTGGTTACAAGAGTGCTCGCTGCCACGTTCACGTTGCCCATTTTAGTGGTGCTGGGCGATACGGTATCGGTCTTCGGCTCATTCTTAGTGGAAAACATGAAAGGCGCAGTTTCCTTCCATCTCTATTTCAATAAAATGTTTGAAGCGCTTGAATTTGGCGACCTCATGCCGGCCACCGTCAAATCATTTTTTTTCGGACTCGTGATTGGCTTAGTTGGTTGCTACAAAGGCTACAACTCCGATAAAGGCACCGAAGGAGTTGGGCGCGCAGCTAACAGCGCGGTTGTGATTGCATCGTTGTTGATTTTCCTTGTTGATTTTCTCGCGGTCGTCATGGCTGATATTTTTTACGAACTATGAATCCTGTTGAACATATCACTTCAAGCGGCTCAACAACGGAGTTGAAAAGTGGTAAACCTGTTCTTGAACTCAGAAATTTATACAAGTCATTTGGCGGCAACAAAGTGTTGAATGGTTTTAACCTTTCGCTTTATGAAGGAGAAAATTTAGTAGTGGTTGGGAAATCAGGCTCCGGAAAAACGGTGATGATAAAGTGTATTGTCGGATTGGTGGAAATTGACAACGGCATCGTGAATGTTTTTGGAAGAAATATTATCGGGATGGGGCAGGAGGAAATGGATGAGTTAAGAACCGAAATCGGATTTCTTTTTCAAGGGAGCGCACTGTATGATTCCATGACCGTTCGTGAAAACCTGGAGTTCCCCTGGCGAAGGCACAAAAAGAAAATGGGCAGCGAGCTGAGCATTAATGCCCTGGTGCATGAAGCGTTGGAAAGCGTGGGGTTAGCGCATACAGTTGACATGATGCCGTCTGAATTATCGGGCGGAATGAAAAGAAGAATCGCACTGGCGCGCACGTTGATATTGAAACCCAAAATCATTCTTTATGATGAGCCAACCAGCGGGCTTGACCCCATCACATCGAAGGAAATAATTTTACTGATGCTGAACATCCAGAAAAAATACAACACTTCCGCGCTCATCATCACGCATGACATGGATTGCGCGCGAGTGATTTCAAACCGCATGATTATTCTTGTGGATGGAATCAATTATGCTGAGGGAACTTTCGATGAACTTATTCAGGTGAGTGACCCAAAGGTGAAAGCATTTTTTAAATAAAGCAATATGGAAAAAACTACGGGACAAAAAATAAGGTTGGGAATATTCGTCATCGCTGGATTAGTGTTTTTCGCGGTGGCAGTTTATTTCATCGGGAACAAACAAAATTTATTCGGCAAAACATTCACGATAAAAACAGTTTTCAGAAATGTCAACGGATTGCAGACGGGCAATAATGTGCGCTATTCAGGAATCAATGTAGGTACGGTAAAAAAACTTGAACTGCTCAGTGACACTTCCATTCTTGTTGAAATGATTATCAATGAAGATAAGCGGCAGCATCTCCGAAAAGATGCCATCGCCACGATTGGCTCTGATGGGCTTGTTGGCAGTGTGATTATCAATATCATTCCGGGTGAAGGCACTGAACCTGTTGTTGAGTCGGGTGATTACATTGAATCTTACAGCCGCATCAGCGCCAATGACATGATGAGTTCCTTTAGCACCACAGGAGAAAACGCTGCCCTGCTCACTGCTGACCTGCTGAAAATCACCCGCGCCATTAATGATGGCAGCGGCACTCTGGGGATGCTGGTGAACGACCCGTTGCTTGCAAAAAATTTGCAGGAAACCGCTTCCAACCTGAAAATCACCAGTAAGAAAACCATCGAGATGATGGATCGTCTTAACAAAACACTCGGTAACATCAGCAGCAATGAAACCCTTGCAGGAATGATTATTAATGATACTGTCACTGCCGGTCAATTCAAAAAAATTATTGCTGATTTGGAAAAATTCAGCACAGACATTAATGCTTCCTTGGATAGCATCAACCGCTTTGTGTCAGTTGCCAATGAACTTGGAGCAGGAATAAAGAATACGGAAGGTCCGATTCATGCTGCAATCTATGACACCGCGCTGACGAATGATTTGAAACAATCCATTTCAAACGTCAGGCTTGCAACGCACCAATTCAATGAAGTGATGGAAGCTGTGAAGCAAAGTAAGTTTCTGCGGAAATATTTTAACCTGGAGGAAGAGAAGAAAAAGCAAAAAAAATAGACTGCCCTCCACATTTCCTAAAATCCATTGTCTGGAGGGGCAGGTAAAGCATAAAATCACCTGAACGCCACAATGGCTCCCCATTGAATAATACGAGGTGAGTCAAGGTTTGCGGGGGTATGCAATTTAATAGCATATTGATCAGTGAAAGCTTCTGCATTAACACGTCCGTTTACATCCTGCTGCCCGATAGGCGATGAAATGTAACCGTCATCATCAGGCTTACCCGTGTGGGGATAAATGTCAAAGATGTTTTTCGCGTTCAGCAGATTTTGAATCCACAGGTAAACAGAGAGATGCATTTTTCCTTTTGCAAACGAGAATCCTTTTTCCACTTTAAAATCCAGATTGTAGAAAAGCGGGAGTTGCTCGCCATTTAATGTTCCCGTATAAATTCTACGTGTGCTTTGGCTAAACAGCGCATCAGCAGTTGCATTTGCCTGTTTTGTGTAGCGTATTCCCTGGCGCAGGTTGCAGAATAACCCTAATCCCAAACCCTCCAAAGGCATTCTTCCCTTTTTAGTTTTCCACCCAATGTAATCGCTGCCATAGCCGAAATTGAACTGCACAAAGCCATTGAACGTGTGCTCTATGTAGCCATCTGGTTGCCAATTGTAATGCAGCGCGGCATTCAACCCTCCGGTTTTCTCACTGCGATAAAGTAATGAAGCAACAAGCCCCTGAGTTGTTTCCTTTGGCAAATTGACATAAGTGGTATAATTTCTCGGATAGGCAAAAGCGATGGTTTCAATTCCAATATCATTCCTGATACTCAACCGGTAATAACTTATATCAGCAGAAAACTGGCGATAAATTTTTTGATTGACGCCTGCTATAAATCTATCCACCCTCGTTGGCTTCAGAGCAGAATTAAAGAATGTGGTGGTGATATTCTCCTCAAAGAAAAAATAGTCGCTTGCGCGAAACCAATTATAAAGTGTGGGATTTTGAGTAGCAGCAAAGTAGCGGAAGTAGATGCGCGTGTTCTTGAGCGGTTTTCCTTCAACCTGAATTTGCGGCAACAGATTTACAACAGGCTTATAATCCTTGAACGAACCGTGATAATCAAAATCGGTCGCTTTAATATTTTCATCAGGACTTTCCAAGAAGGGGGTAATCCTGCCTGTTGTAGTTTCTCTGTCAATTAAGTCAGGGTCAATTTCGTTTCCGTCAATGCCATACCAAGAGTCGCCCATGCGATAACCAAGGATGCGCGTGGGGTTATACAAGTCATCTACATATACTGCCGCATCATCATCAATATTGGAAGGATGAGTAACTGCGCCTCCATTGAGCATCGTTACTTCGCTTGCAGTTTTGATTTTGTAAAGCGAATACGCATCGCGCAGCACTGGCTGGTTCGCATCATAGCGGTCAATGCGAAGTCCCGCGCGCACATCAAACCATTTGTGATAAAACTGGTATTCGGAATATGCTGCAAAATAATTCGGCTCAAATGCCGGTTGCGTTCGCGCATAATTTCCGTTTGCATCTTTTCGGGTGAAAAAATCTTGATAAGCAGCACCGGAAATTTTATTTCCAAAATAATCATAACCCATCAAATCAACATAAGGGTTGCCATTATTCAGCAATTCATCCGGGCTGAACATCTCTAATGAATAGAAATCCGGTGAAAGCGCATCGGTGTTTATGATGTCTAAGTTATTTTCCTGCAACCCCAGATTCTTTCGCAATGATTTATCAAAAAAAGTCTGCTGTTCAGCAGTGTAATAGCGGTTGTATAAAATCGTATCGCTTGAACTGAATGCCGGAGCATTCGGGTCATCGTATGCATAGGCAACGCCATCAATGAGCAGCAAAGGATTGTCTGGGTCAAGTTCATCTAAATGCTTGTTTGCGAGATTGCGCATCAATTCCCATAAACCGACCGGAGCGTTTTTGTAATAAGCGTATTTGCTCTTTGTGATTTCAGCGCCAACTTTTACATGGTGCATCTTTTTGAAAGAGAAATTGAGCATGTAGTTGCCGCCAATTTCCCTGTTGTAGTCTTTTCTTTAATTATTAAACACACGTCCTGCGTTGTACCATAAATCGTTTGCGATGCGGGGTCTGTCGCCATTCAGCATTCCCCCGTTCGCTTGAATTTGAAACAATGACTCATAATAATTTTCAGCGTCCGCGCCCGCAAGCGCATAATAGGAAGATGTATTATTGCTCATTACCGGATTTAATGTTCCCGCGCTGAATGTCACCAGCGTATCCTGATAGCCTACTAATCGCCACCCTTCATTTCCGCTCACACCATCCTCACCGTAACTAAAAACCGGTTCACTGAAAACTTCATAATAACCAATGTGCCCGTAATCAAAAAAATTATCCTGATGCCTTGCGCTATGCGCTTTCAAATAATAGTTTGAAAAGTTGAATTGAAACTGTTGATTGATTTTAATTCCATTTTTTATATTCATTTCATGTGAAGCGCGCAAATAGCTGTCGAAATTGCGCATCGTTGATTCCGGATAATTCGCTGCATTGAATAGTTCATTTGCATGAACATAATCCTTGCGTTTATCAAACTGAAAATACGTTCCCGCAGTGAAAACAAAACTTTTAGTGACAGGGATATTAAGTTTCACAAAACTGCCCACTGCTTTCTGAGGCGCATCGGCAAAATCTTTTTGTTCAAAAACAGAATGGCTTAAATATTCGGCAGTGTGAGAAAAACTATTGGAAAACGGGCTTTGCATTAATGGAGTTGCGTTCAAATGTTCTTGCGCCTCTTCGCTCAACACAGAGTGTTTCGACTGGCTTGGATTTAAATCGTTTGTCGTTGAAATCTGCATGGAAAGTAAGAAGGAAGGCAGCAGTTCTTTTTTCACGTGCGACTCTTTTCTGAATTTAATTGGCGCACGGATGTTAAAATCCAAAACGTGATTTCCCAATAAACTGAAAGGTGATGAAGTAAGGAATTCCGTTTCAACCGAAAAGGAATCAATTTTTTCCGGGGTTTCTATCAGCAGGAATCCTGCGGCAGAATTACCAAGCTGAATCGCAGTTTGATTATTCAGCAACCCCACGCGACTAATGCTTCTGTATGGAAATGCTGCGGGCATTTTCACGCGCATCCCGTCAATCACAGTTGCATTTTCTCCATACAGCAACCCGAAGGAAGAATAGGTGTCATTGCCGATATAAAATGAACCCGGCTGTAACAACACAAGCCGGTTAATACTTCTGAACGGAAGCCGTTCAAGCAGAGATTGTTGGATTACATCCTTTTCAAAATAAGATTCAAATCCGGAAATAGAATGTTGAATGGAATCATTGCCATTGTTTGTTGAGTCGGTTGGGATCGTTGTCGCAAACGCTGACGCTGAAAAAAATAGTGCAAGAAAGATGTTGATTCTTGTCGGGCGCATTCAGGTAAGAAGGAGGTTCTGACAAAAGTAGAAAGATTTGGGAAAGAAGCGCTCGTCATTTTAGCGCAGGATTCCCCGCAGGCAGTGAGTGCAGCCTGAATTGCGCTATCATAGTTGCACTACTGATACAGACATCTAAACACCTCGGTTGTATCAATTCTTCCGCAGGGAGACTTGGCGCGAAGGATGGTGAGAAGTCTTTCAACTTCGCGCGTAATGCGCTCACAAATTTCAAAAGCGCTCACCGCTAAAACCGGAAGGCGCTTTTTGTTTTCGCAAAAAAAAAGTGTTGATTTTCCGCTGTCAGCGCTGCCAAACAGAGCCACAAATGAAAGAAGATAAGTACGCGCCAAATATGTGTGGAGGGAGGCGAATGAAAAATAATTCGTAATTCCTAATTCTCTAAATCATCTATTTCTCAAACTCAGCTTCCCCATAACCCTTCGGGGATTTGAAGGGGTCTTCTTTGGTGCCGAACTTGCCATACTTGGAGCAGTCAAGTTCGATGGTGAGGCGTTCCTGCGGGCGTTCAAATAACACCTCCTGACTGTATCCTAATGTAGAATCTGCATAGAGGCTCTTGAAAAACAGCGCCCAGATGGGCAGCGCAGAACTTGCGCCCTGCCCGTATTTCATGCTCTCGAAGCGCATGAAGCGGTCTTCACCTCCCACCCACACGCCAGCGATAAGCTGCGGGGTGATGCCCATAAACCAGCCATCGCTATGGTTTTGCGTGGTGCCGGTTTTGCCGCCCATGTCGGCTTGCAGTTGATATTCATATTTGGGAATCCACAGGCGCACGCCCGTGCCGTGCCTCACCACATAGCGCAACATCTCCACCATGATGAAGGCGGTTTGCTCGCTCATCGCCTCGATGGATTCGGTGGGAAACTCCTGGATGACGTTGCCGTTTTTATCTTCAATGCGCGTGATGTAAGTGGGCTTTGAGAAAACGCCCTTGTTTGCAAATGCGGTGTATGCGCCCACCATCTCTTGCAGCGTGAGGTCGGGCGTGCCGAGGCAAATAGAAGGATAAGGATCAATGTGGCTTTCGATGCCGAGCTTACGCACAAGGTCAATAATAGGCTGCGGACCGATTTGCTTCATCAGGTAGGCTGAGCAGGAGTTGCGCGAATCGGCAAGGCAATCCATGAGCGTGTAGCGCTCGTTGGTAAATCCTTCGCGCTCGGCATTTTGCGGAGTCCAGTTATTAAAATCTTCAAACGTGTAGGCTACATCAAGAATCTTGAAACAGGGCGACCAGCCGTTATCAATCGCTGCGGTATAAATGAAAGGCTTGAACGTGGAGCCGATTTGGCGATGCGTGGTGACGTGGTCATACTGAAAATATTTATAGTTGATGCCGCCCACCCATGCGCGCACCTGCCCGTTGAGCGGGTCAACAGCGAGGAAGCCTGCCTGCAAAAACATGCGGTGATGGCGCAACGAATCAAGCGGGGTGATAACGGTGTCGCGCTCGCCTTCCCATGTGAAGATGCTCATGGGAATTTTTGTTTTGAAACTCGCCATGATGGAATCATGCGATGCGCCCTGCTCTTTCATGGCGCGATAGCGCTCTGAGTTTTTAATGGCTTTTTGAAATTCTTCTTTCTGGTCTTTCCACGGGTCATCTTTTTCCCATTGCTTGGCGAATTCTGTTTGCAGCATTTTCATGTGCTGCGTCACTGCTTTCTCCGCAAGGCTCTGCAGGCGTGAATCAATGGTGGTGTAAATTTTTAATCCATCGGTGTAGAGATTATACTTACGGGAAGTATCCAGCTTTCCATACTCATTGAGCCACTGCTGCACTTCAAGGCGCAGGCGCTCGCGGAAGTAAGGCGCAAGCCCTTCGGTGTGTGAAGGCGCTTGATAATTGAGCGTGATGGGAAGCGATTTGAGGCTGTCGAATTCTTCGGGCTTGAGGTATTCATATTTCTTCATTTGCGCGAGCACGGTATTCCTGCGATTGAATGCGCGTTCGGGATTTCGTTTGGGGTTATATTTAGATGGAGCCTGCAGCATCCCTACTAATATTGCTCCTTCTTCTACATTCAATGAATCCACCTGCTTATTGAAATAGGTTTTTGCCGCTGATTTGATACCGTAAGAATTGCTGCTGAACTCCACCGTGTTGAGATACATCGTGAGGATTTCATCTTTCGTGTAGCACTTCTCCAGTCGCACCGCGATAATCCATTCCTTTAACTTCCGAATGATCAATTTTATCTTGTTGAGGTTCTCACGGGGGAAAAGATTTTTTGCCAACTGTTGCGATAACGTGCTGCCGCCACCCTTACTGCCTAACCCGCTGACAGCTCTGGCAATAGCCCGCACATCTACTCCGCTGTGATTATAAAACCTGATATCTTCGGTCGCAATCAGCGCGTTTACCAAATTGGGCGGCAACTCGCTGTATTTTGCGTTGGTTCTGTTTTGGCTGAAATATTTCCCCAGCACCTCGCCATCGCTGGAGATGATTTCAGAAGCAAGCTCGCTCTTGGGGTTTTCAAGCGATTCAAACGTAGGCAGCTTGCCAAACACATCAATCGAAATCAAATAGAAAAACAAACCTACCGAGCCGACACACGCGAGAAAGAAAAGCCAGAAATACGCGTTATATTTCCACAAGTCATTTGAACTGCCTTTAGAGGATTTCTTTTTGGGGTTGCTCATTTATTAATTCACTGTTGTAACGCTTCTTTGAATTGCCTCACCCCGCCCCTCTCCCAAGGGCGAGGGAGTCCAAACTGTAACGCTTTTCCAAAAGCAAGAAAAATTCTATTCACTTTATTGATTCGTGATGTAACGCGCTTCAAAAAATCTGAAATAGGATTCGATTTCGGAGTGCATGATTACTTTGTTGAAGTTGACATCGGAGATAACGCAGAACTCAAGCGTGCCGGGTGGGAAATCTTTAAACGTATCTGCGCTGGCGGAAATGGCATTGTAATAATTGATGGAGGTTTTCATGTTCTTGAAACTCTTCACCACAAGAAACGCATGTTTATCATCCAGCGCAACGGAGTTGATTTTTAAATCTTCGAGGCTGCGGTTGAGGTCGTTGTAGGAAGCAACTGCGTTGATTAAATTATTTGTGTTCACCGAATCGGTATTGTAAGATGCAACGAAGAAGTGCGTGGCATCCACATCATATTTGTATTCGCTGATGTTGATTTGCATAAGGAAAGAAGAATCTTCCTTCACCTTCAGGTAGTTGAGAATTTCTTCGGCTTTGTTGCGCTCCGGTGTGGTGGGAAAATCGTCAATCACGCTTTGCAGCGCATCAAGATATTTTGGCACATCCTGCGTTTTTGCAATCACCTGCGCTTCAAGCAGCGCAAACTTTGATTGCAGTTCATTACGCGGAAAAATGCTGTCAGCCTGATTGATGGTAACGAGTGCTTCTGCAAGCTGATTATTCAGATACATTTCATACGCGCCACTGTAATAATCCTGCAACTTTCTGTCTTTGCGTTTTTCTGTTTCAAGCAAATCAGGGTTTAATAAATACTGCGCATAGCGGCTGTTGGGATATTTGTTGAGCAAGCTGTTTTTGTAATCTACAGCTTTGCCTGCATTGCCCATTTCCGCATGAAGCAGATAAAGGCTGTAATAAGTTTCCGGCTCATGTTTGTTGCCGGGGAAACGCTTGAGCAATTCTTCAAAAGCCTCCACCGCTTTTTTGTAGTTCTTCAAATCAATGCGGTAAATATTTCCAAGGCGATAGAGCGCATCAATGATATAAGCATTGGATCTCTGCACCTGTTCATTGGTGAGCGGGATGGCTTTCAGCAATGCTTCTTTATCAAGGTTTGCATCGGAGAGGCTCGCTGTTTGCTGCAAGCTGTCATCATCGAAACTTGCCTGATCATCAAAGGCGGCTGAACTTTTATTGTTGCGCCTCCAGTCGTCTTCTAAATTGCGGTTGCCCCAGCGCTTGATGAAGTTGTTAAATCCTGTTGATTTTGCATTGACGTTATAGAAATACCATCCTGATGTGGAAGCTGTTGCATTGGGGTCTTCCCGCTTCGTCTTATCATTTACCATCGGGTCAATTTGCGAAGGGTCGTTAGCAATATCATTTCTTTCCAACTCTTTTTCTTTCTTGCGGATGATATCATCCACAAGCTTTTCACGCTCGTCTTCCGTCATGGAGGCGATGCGCAACATGCTATCCTGCTCTTCAATGGTTTGCAAGTGGCGCACCAACTCGCGCAGCACTTCATCGCGCTGCGCAATGGCATCAAAGCCCTTATAATCGGTAGGGAGAATCGCCATCGTGCTATCGGAGTACGGCTGCGCTTTTACATACAACTGGTCGTTGAAATAAATCTCTGTCATCTTATTGTAGGAAAGCGCTTTTTGCAGCACGTTGGTTGTTGAGCTTTTCACTGACTTTTCAAGGTAATCAAGCGCTTCCTCTTTATTGCCTCGGCTTAGGGCAAACTCGGCAAGCGAATAATACACCTGGTCAAAGAAGTCCTGATTCTTGGCATCCTTCAGCAGCTTCTTGAGCAGCACGGTGATTTCATTTGTTGAAAGCGACCGGTCTTTTCTTGCAATACGCGCGATGCTGATTTTGGCATTAAACTCCAAATCAAACTTGGGACGATTCTTCAACACCTCCTGATAATTTGTAATCGCGTTGGGATATTGAGCAGTGTTTTCATAAATCTGCGCAAGCACATAGTAATAACGCGCTTTGTATTTTTTCTTCTTTGTAAATTCAATTGCCTGCGTGAGCGGCTCAATGGCACTTTCCAAGTTGCCGCGTTTGACTGCCAGATGCGCTTTTGATATTTCAAACTCGCGCTTCAGTTTTTTCGGAAACTCTTCATCGGCTTCGATAAACGTAACTACCGCATCGGCTTCTTTAAACTTGTCTATTTCAGTGTAAGTGTCAACCAGCCAAACCCATGCCTGCGGGCGCACGGGCACAGGCTTCAACAAACCTGAGCTTGACTTCTTCTTTTCATCTGCGGGCTTTTTAGCTATGGCGGTGGGTTGCGGCTGTGTGCTTGTTGTCTTTATCGGAATATTTTTCTTGCTGCTTGATTTTTTCTTCTTCTTTTTCTTTTTGCTGCTCTTCTTCTTTTTACTGTTTGATTTTTTCTTCTTTTTTTTCTTCACCTCTTTTTTCTTCTCTGATTTCTTCAACTCTTCTTTGAAGGTGGTGTTCACGAACTTGAATGTTTCCAGCGCAGCGTCATAATCGCCTTTGAGGAAATAAGATTTGCCCACAAGCAGATAGGCATCGTCCGTCCATTTGCTGGGTTCGTGGCGCTTGATGGCGGCAGAGGCTTTCTTTACCACTTCATCCAAATCGCTGCCGTAGGTTTTTGCCATAGCAGGATCGCGGTTGGTGCGCAACACAAGGATGGTGTCGAAATTATCCTGGTAGGATGTTTCGATGCTTTTCTGGATGGTTTTTATTTTCTGCGTGCCGTTGAAGTAGGCATTGTTGCGGGCGGTGATGTCATGATAAACCTGCCCAGCGAGGGAAGGGTCTTGCGACTTTTTCCCGGAGGAACATCCTACAGAAATTAAAATGGCAAAGAAAATCGCCCAAAAAAACGGTACTTTGGCTGCCTTGATCACGCGGTATTTTTAGTCACTGATAAACTCCTAAACACCAAAATTATTTTAATTTTTCCCAAAAGAATAATCTGATAATCAACGGTGAGCGAGCAAAAGAAACGGTTTTTGGACAAGTTGCGGAACAGATACCGCCTGGTGATTCTTGATGACCAGACCTTTGAAGAGCGCGCATCGTTCCGGCTTAATCGGTTTAATGTGTATGTGCTGTTCAGCAGCATTTTAGTAATTACTGTTTCTGCCATCTTTTCTTTGGTCGTATTTACTCCTCTTAAAGAATATATTCCCGGCTATGGCGATGTGCATCTGCGAAAAGATTTAGTAGAAATGGAATTGCGGTCTGATTCGCTGCAACGCGTGGTGCGACAGCAGGAATTATGGATTACCAACATGCGAAATATCCTGACTGGGAATATTGATACGGCAGCGCAGATTGTGAGCGGGAAAACGGGATATTATGACACCATAAATCTGGAGAATGTTTCAGAAGAAGAATTGCGGCTGCGCGAGGAGATGGAGCAAGAGCAGCGGTATTCGCTCAGTTTTTCAAACCTGCAAAAGAAAGGTGAAGTCTCGCTTTCGCAGTTGAATTTCTTTCCACCCCTTTTAGGATACATCACTTCCGGCTTTAATGCGCAGGAAGACCATTTTGGCGTTGATATTGTGGCTGCTGTAGATGTTCCGATTAAAAACGCGATGGACGGGTACGTTATCCTTGCTACATGGACGCTGGAAACAGGATATGTCATTGGCATTCAGCATGAGTACAACTTAGTTTCCTTCTATAAGCATAACTCCGTTCTTTTAAAGAAAACAGGTAACTTCGTGAAAGCCGGTGACGCAATAGCAATTATCGGCAGCAGTGGCGAGTTGACAACAGGTCCGCATTTGCACTTTGAACTGTGGCATGAAGGCTCGCCTGTGAACCCCGAGGATTACATCGTATTTTAAAATAAATTCCGATGGGCATGTTCAACGCCAAAGAAACTCCAAAACCCCAGAACTCCAACGCCACCAACCAGTTTTGCGAAGGAACGGTGATTGAAGGAGAAATTAAATCCAGCAACGACATCCGCCTTGACGGCTCTGTGCAGGGCAATGTAATTTCAAGCGCCAAAGTGGTAATCGGGCAAAAGGGCAAGCTGGAAGGCGAGTTGCGTTGCCAGAATGCCGACATCTCAGGAACAGTGAAAGGTCGCGTAACGGTGCAAGACATGCTTTTCCTCAAAGCCACCGCATTTGTTGAGGGCGATATTATCGCCACCAAACTCGTAGTGGAAGCGGGGGCGCGCTTCAACGGCACGTGCAGCATGGGCGTTTACCAAATGGAAAATGAGCAATCTTCCGCCTTCAAAAAAGAAGCCGTCTAACGACTACCTCAAATACTCCGGAATGGCATTCCAGTTTCTCGGTGCTATTCTACTCGGGGTATTTCTTGGGCAGTGGCTTGATAGAAAATTCAACACTGAAAAGCCCGTGTTTACTATCACCCTTTCTCTTTTTTTTGTAATCGCTTCATTAGTTTTGACGGTGAAAGACCTTTTGAAGAAGTCGTAAGTTTTTGTCATGGCGAATTTATTCCGCCATCTCCTTAAAATTGACGCCTTTGGTGGGGATGCCGCAACAAGTCCGGCATGACTCAAGGAAAAACGCAGCAATGAAGTATCGCAACTTTGTAAAGAAAATCCTGAAGCTCACGTTCGTCCTCATCATCGCGCTTTCGATTTTGAGTGCGCCTGCATTTGAGTTTTTCCAGCCGTTCCGGTTGTTTACGTGGGCAGCATTGGTGTTCTTCTTTGCAATCACATTGGTCTCCGGCTATTATAATTCGCGCAGCATCAAAAAGCCCTTCTTCTTCAATATCTATATGGGTACGCTGGCGTTAAAGTTTTTTTTAAGCCTCATGTTCATTGTTGTTTTCTTATTTGGATTCAAACCCGAAAGCAAAATGTTTGTGGTACCATTTTTTCTCCTCTTTATTATTTATAAGGCGTTTGAAACGTGGATGCTGCTGAAGTTTGCGCAGGAACCGGAAGAAAAAAATTAAAGAGGCACTTGCATTTCAATGCCCTCGCATAATTCTGAGTTAGGCAAGCAAAGTATCTTTTGAGCGAAACAGAAAGATGGCATAATGCGCTCTTCGTAATTTTACCTTACATGACAGCCGAAGATTTCAGGGAAATTCAGCCTACCCTCCCCACCGCGCCCGGCATTTATAAATTCATTGACGAGCAGGATGTTTTGATTTATGTAGGCAAAGCCAAAAACCTGCGAAACCGGGTTTCTTCTTATTTCAAAGCAAACCACGACAACTATAAAACCTATACGCTTGTAAAGAAAGCAACACGCCTGGAATGCACGATAGTAGAAACAGAGAAAGACGCGCTGCTGCTTGAAAACCTACTGATTAAAGAAAACCAGCCTCGATACAATATTCAACTGCGCGATGATAAGACCTATCCGCACATCTGTATCAAAAAAGAACGCTTTCCCCGCATTTTCCTCACAAGAACTTTTATCCGGGACGGCTCCGAGTATCTTGGTCCCTATACATCTGTGAAAAAAGTGCGCAGCATCATTCAGTTACTCCAAAATATTTTTCCTTTACGCACGTGCAATCTCAACCTTGCTCAACGCAAAATCAACGAGGGCAAATTCAAAGTGTGTCTCGAATATCACATTGGCAATTGCTTGGGCCCCTGCGAAAGCAAGCAAACGGAAGAATCTTACAACGAAAATATTGCGCACATCCGCAGCATCCTCAGAGGGAATATCTCCGCAGTGATGCGCGATTTAAAAAAGCTGATGCAGGAGTTTTCTGAAAGTTTTAAATTTGAAAAGGCGCATCTTATTAAGCATAAAATCACGCTGCTGGAAGAATACCAGAGCAAATCTACAGTAGTCAGCCCCATGATTGAAAACGTAGATGTATTTTCAATTCTCAATGAAGAGCAAAGCGCGTTTGTAAATTATCTGAAAGTAGTGAATGGCGGCATCACCCAAACAAAAACCATTGAGCTGCGCAAAAAGCTGAATGAATCCGCTGAAGAAGTTTTAGTCTTTGCGATTACCGCGCTACGGGTAGAATTTGAAAGCAACTCAATGGAATTGATTCTACCCTTTCCTATTACACTACCCGATGAAACACTAAGTATTACTGTGCCTCAGCGTGGAGATAAGAAAAAACTGCTTGAGCTGTCCTCTGCCAATGCCGCTTATTATAAGCAAGCACACCAACCGGATAAAGACAGACCCAAGCGTGAAGCTGTGCTGGAAATTTTGCAAAAAGAGTTTCGCCTTGCCGCGTTACCTGTGCATATCGAGTGTTTTGATAACTCAAATTTCCAAGGGAGCAATCCCGTTGCAGCGCTTGTTGTTTTTAAAAATGGCAAACCAGCAAAAAAAGATTACCGCCTCTTCAATATTAAAACTGTAGAAGGTCCTAATGATTTCGCGTCAATGGAAGAAGTCGTTTACCGTAGATATTTCAAATTAGTAGAAGAAAAATTACCGCTTCCACAACTTACCATAATTGATGGAGGAAAAGGACAACTAAGCGCAGCAAGAAGCGCGTTAGCAAAACTAAATCTTGAGGGGAAAATTCCTCTTGCTGGAATTGCAAAGCGATTAGAAGAAATTTATTTCCCCGATGACCCATTGCCGCTCCATATTAATAAGCGCTCACCGGCTTTGAAATTGGTTCAGCAGATACGGGATGAGACTCATCGTTTTGCAATAACATTTCATAAAAAGAAGCGGGACGATGCTACACTAAAAACTTCCTTGACAGAGATTACAGGCATCGGAAAAAAGACAAGCGAGTTGTTGTTAAAAATATTTCGCTCTGAAAAAAAAATGCGACAAGCATCTTTCGATGAACTTGCCGCATTGATAGGTTCTGCGAAGGCGAAGAAAGTAATTGAATACTATTCTGCCCAAGCTACCAAATCAGTATGACCAAAGGTCATGCTCGAAGGTAAAAATCTTGTTCTTGATATTGTCTGATTCGAGTAATGCATCCACGCCTGAAACGTAATCCTGCACTCTGCGATCATGCACATTTGATTCTTTGTAAATGTAGCTGGAAAAATAGCGCATCTCAAAGAGGTCTTCCCAACTGATGGTAACGGCATCATTCTGGTTATTGAACACCTGATACTTAGCTAACACAGGGCGCAGTTCCGGATAATAAGCCCAAAACAACACCTTATCACCTCGGAATGAACCATCTGAGTTATATTCTTCCATGATAGGAGCAATTCCGATAATGCGGACAACCATCGTAGAAGTTTCTTCATCAAAAATCCAATCTTCTTTTATTCTGAATTTGGTAACCTTATTGGCATCAAATTCAGGTTTTGTAATTTCAATTTTTTCTTCGAGCGTAACCGGGTCAATTACGCGAATTGTATCCGCTTCACCTACTCCCAATTTTGCAACCTCATCAGGTGTATTTGGTCTTGTGAACTCATCATCAATCGGGTCATACACTGTAATAACTCCCTCCATAGCATTTTTCCTAAGGATATCTACCAAATATTGTTTAGGATACTTGAACGAGAGATTCATTTTTTCACGAGTATCAACAACTCTCCAAATCCTTTTTGACCAAAACACGTCAGCTTCACGAATATGGTCATAAGGAACAATCTGTCTTTCTTCAATGGTAACCTCATCATAAGCTCCATCTCTGGGAGTTTGTGATTGTACCGTCTGCGCAAACAAACTTGAAACAATCAAAATTGAAATCAAAAAAGCTGATGTAAGTAATTTCATACTCAATAATTTTTACATTAATTTGAACACAATACCAGGAAGATTTCTGATAGTTCCATCAGGACCTTTCGCTTTGATTTTATCAAAGTAAAAAACATCTCCCGGTTTAGCCTTTGAAAGATAATCAGTCATCTTTTGTGAAAAAAGTGGACCGTCCGTTGAGGTACTCAACAAATCCTGACGAGCGGCAGCATAAGTCATTTCAAAACTCACGATATTAAAACGAATATCAAAATCAAAATTTTCAAGCACCGCTTGCATCCCCTTTTGTACTTTGAAGTTTGGAGCTTTTACGCTACCCCCTTTATCAGGACCAATCATAGCAGTCGGATCCGGAACGCGTTTGATACGGAAAGGCTTTGAACCCATCATTTTTTTTGAACCATCAGGTGTTTGAACATACACCTGAACTTCTGTTTCTCCTTTTAAATCTACAGTTGTAACATTTGCAATGAAGTTACCGGGCTTTACTTGCTTGAGTGTTCCGTTTTTATTAAACGCAGCAGTTACCTTATCAGCCGGAAATCCAGGAACTGAAACAGATACAGGATTATCTACGCCAATATAGAACACGTTCATCTTATCGGGAGAAACTACAAGACCCGCTTCCGCAATTTGGTATTCTAATTTAAACGGGTAATAATCATAACCATCGCCTTGTGGCTTCTTTACTTTAATAACACCCGTTTTTTCTTTCATCCCTACCGCAGACGATTTATCCGAATATAGACCCATTCCACCACTCACAGGGACTGTTTCAAAGCCTGGCTTCAAAGGATTTTCTTCCAACTTAGGAAGTGGACCTACCGCTTTTGTATTCAAATTAAATTTCGGATCGAAAGATCCAAGAAAAACTTCGGGATTTTGAGTTGAACTTGTTGCAGAAACGAAAATGTCTGCTTTATATTCCTGACCGGCAAGCACATAACTACTGGGCGCAATTACTTTGGCAGAAAGCGCATCGAATTTGTAATCAGCAGCTCCAATCTTCTTGTAAAGCGTTTCAACTACCAAACCGGATGAATTTTTTGCATCTCCCTGAAATTTAGTGAGAATTGTATTTACAGCAATAACGGGAACGTGGTCAAAAAGATATTCTTCCCAACTTTTTTTGCCTAATTTCTTTGCAGCACTCTCATTATATTCCGTACTGAGAGTAAATTGTTTTGAAAGCGCATCTTTATCAGCTTGATCTAAAGCAGGAAGAGCAAGCAACGAATCTCTTAGTGCTGTAATTGCAGCTTTCAAGTTACGTCCATTTTCTTCATCAACTAATAATCGTGTCGGCACATCGTAATTGCGCTTGCCTTTTAACTCACCGGATATACTATCATTATCAATAAACCCACCACTCTTCTTAATCACCAAATCTCTTATGGATTGCACATTTACGACAAACTGATCCGAATATATCATGGCTTTTTTAGCATCGCGAATATACTTGGCGGTTTTATCTTTGTCATTATCACTTTGTCTTTGAAATGCGTCCATCAAAGAAAAGTTCTTCTTGTCAATCGCATTGTTGCTTGTTTGCATGCCATCGCTTACAAGTTTAAAAGCGTTCAACACTTCGGCAGAGATGTTCAGTGCGAGAAGGGCGGTGAGCACCAGATACATCATGTTGATCATCTGTTGCCGTGGCTCTTTAGGAATACCCATTTCTTTTCAGAATTTTTTTTAAGTGGGGAAATTATTTCTAAACGAAGTGCTTTAATCCTTATTGTCTTACAGCCATTGCCGATAACATATTGCCGTAAACTGCATTCAAGGATGCTAAGTTGCCGGCAAGTTTGCTCATCTGTTCTTTAGCAGCCTTCGCATCATTAGCCGAACCTTTAAGGTTTTCAGTTGTATCAACAAGTGTTCCGTAGAATTTATTAATTACCGAAATGTGTTTAGTAGCATCTTGCAATTCCACTTCGTAGATTGAGTTCAAAGACGATAAGTTTTTTGTAACCAACTGCATCTGCGTATGAAAATTCTTAACATCCCCAGCAGCGCCTGCAAGCGCAGTAATTGAACTGGTTGCGCCAACATATGCGTCTTTCATACTGCTCAATGCAATAGTAGCTTCTTTAGCTTTAGCCGCATATTGAGAAGTTGCTGCGGACACATCTCCCATTTCAGCCATTTTCTCAACACTGCTTCCTAATTTACCCAAATTTGCGCCAAGTCTTTCAATCAACTTTGACTCCACGTTGGATTTCTCTAACATGCTGTCTAATTCTTCAGTAATAGATTTTTTAAAACCATGCGCTCCTGCACCGCCTTCCAACTCAGGAGCAACATCAAGGTCAGGGTAAACCTTCTCCCAGTAATAATCTTTGTGCGGGGGCAATATCCCTTGCAACATGAAGATGAATGCTTCTACACTAAGACCGGCAATCAACATTTGACTCGCACCAGGCCATGATTCCAATTTAAACAATGCACCCATCATCACCACGGCAGCACCTACACCGATAATCATGTTTTTAAGGCGCTTTCCTTTTTCAGATTCAAAGAAAATTGCAAGATTTCTCATAATTAGTATTGTGTTTTAAATTTTATTTAAAGGTTAAAATGAAGTACAATATCTGATTGAAATAAAAAAACTTACCAATTCATTAATCATTAAATGATCTTCCGAGGAAGGTAAGTACGTTTCTGAACCCAACATAGGATTTCGCAGAGTCCTGATATTCCCAGTGCCTCGCTCCCGTTTGCAGATAATATCCGATATCTTTCCATGAGCCGCCTCTGATTACTTTTCTCTTCATTGTAATCGGGTCATTCTCGTCTGCATCATATCTGATATCAGGGTTTAAATCATGCACGAATGCATAGGCATTTTCATAAAAAGCCGTAGATGTCCATTCTGAAACATTTCCTGCCATGCAGTAAAGACCATAATCATTGGGCCAATAAGCATCGGCTCTAACAGTGTAGAATCCACCATCCTCAGGATAATTTCCTCTACCAGGTTTGAAGTTTGCCAACAAACACCCTTTTGTATTTCTTAAGTAAGGACCTCCCCACGGATAAGGAGCCAACTTCTTTCCACCCCTTGCAGCATATTCCCATTCTTGTTCTGTCGGCAGTCTGAATGGATCATTGATAACTTCTCCTTTTTGGGTTCTATAATCATCCCAAAATCTTGTTCTCCACGCGCTGAAAGCGTTTGCCTGATCCCAAGTAACACCTACAACTGGATAATCATCAAATGCAGGATGCCAAAAGTAATTTCTCGTCATCGGCTCATTATAAGAGTAAGAGAAATCCCTCACCCAAACGAGCGTATCGGGATAGGCATTCACGCTGGCTTTCTTGAAAAATTCGCTTCTTGGCTTTCCTCTATTTGAAACTTTAGCCGCTTCTTTGATGTCCACCCAGTAATACTCATACGTGAACTTGCTGACATCAAACTCTTTTTTACCCATCAATCTTTCGTTCTCCGCATAATACATGTCTTCAATTGTTTCCGCATTTTCCTCATCAGCATAATCAAAATTTTGCATTCTTTCCCAATCAATCCTTCCTTCGTCAACACTGCCGTCATCATTTTCGTCAGACAAGAGATAATCTTCTCCGATTGTTTTTGCAGTAATAGAGTCTCTTACCCAGTTCACAAACTGGCGATACTCGTTGTTAGTAATTTCTGTGTCATCCATATAGAAGCCCTGAATCGAAATAGATTTGCTTCTTTGAATCATGGAGTTATTCACATCCTGATCGCTGGGACCGATATGCAATGTGCCGGATGGAACATAAATCATTCCAAATGGAATAACATTTGTCCAACCTGGACGGTCTTGCGTTCCGATGAGTTGTCCGTTGTAACCGCTGCTACAGCCTGTAAGAAACAGCGCTGTAATTGCTGATAAGATTACGAGATTCCTTTTCATTCTAATGTTTGTTTTAAACTTAAAGGTAAACGCCCCTGATAAGGCGTGTAAATATACACGTTTTGGCAAAAAACAAAAAAATCTTCTCCCCTTTATTTCCAACACCTTCCACAATCAACATAGTCGCCCGCCAAAATAATATTTTCCAAACAATTTACCTGCCTACAAATTTCTCGGGTTGTAAATTATTTTACCCGGATTCATAAGTTCCTTGATATTTATCGCGTAGCGCAAATAAACTTCATGGGAACCGCTGTTGACTTCATTCAACGATGAAAGCGCTATATCATAACTATATCCCACTCTCAAGTTCTTAAATATTTTGAAACCTGCCATCAACACAACTGCATCTTTTAAGTTTGGTGCAAACCCTCTAAACGACATGCCCCCGTAGATATTGTCTTTGAATTGTAAAATTGTATTGACTTCAGCCTGGGTGTTGATAAAATCAGTGCGCAATGATACGTTTGGAATAAGGTTTAGTTTCTTTCCCACTTTTATCCTGTAACCCGCCACAGCCGTGTAATAGCGGGGATTTTCAATCTCCGTTTGCAATCCTTGCCCAACTAATTTCACGTTGCTTTCTAAAACATTATTTGCCGAGATACCAGCATATAGTTTTCTTGAACTTAAATAAATACCTACATTCAAATCAGCAGCAACAGCGCTTGATAATTTATCAGGAATAAAATCATCTCCATGGTTAATTCCTCCATCTGCATAATTGCCCTCAGGTGACCTCAATTTACTTCCATCAATCGCTCTCTGAAAAATGCCTGCGCTTACACCTCCTGCTAAACTGATTTTTTTAAACGAATGGCGATACGCATACGAAAGCATTGCAGACGTATAGCGTTCCTCGCCTTGCATTTCATTAATGACAATAAGACCCGCGCTGGAATTAAGCACATTAAGCGGAGACTGAACGGACAACGCCTGAACGGTTGGGTTTCCACTAATCCCTACCCATTGTGCACGATATACTGCGGCAATATCCAAAGCGTCTTCACTTCCAACCGATGCAGGATTTACCTGTTGCTTAAAAAACATGAAATGTGAAAGGACAGGCGAGTTTTGCGCAGCAGAAAATTGATAAACTAAAAATAAAAAAAACAGAGAAAGAGTTTTTCTCATTAGCAGGAAGGTCTGTTGAAATTTATTGAAATAAAATTAGCAGAGTTTCGTCACTTCAATAAAGGCAGACGCAAGCCTTAACGTAATCTTGTGATGAATTGTATCTAAAATTCAAGTTGCAAATGCAACTTTGGTGAGTAAAAGGGAATGAAGATATTGAATAGGCGACAGAAAGCCTAATCGTTTTCTTACACGGTGGTTGAGTTTGTCCTGCACCGCTTTCAATTCTTTCTCAGTAATATTTTCAAAGGATGTTTTTTTAGGAAAATATTGTCTGAGCAGCCTGTTATAGTTTTCATTGATTCCCCCGCTCCCAACTGTGGTAAGGCTTGGCAAAAAAAGATGGACGAAATCGAAGTGCCTCAGCACAAGGTACAATAAGGAAACAGGTCGTGGAGTACCTTTTTTTATTAACGCTTTCCTTCCGCAGTAATCTCTCGCGCTGCTATAAAGGTAATACTCCACATTCTCTCTGCCGCAAACTGCTTTGTTCTTCTCTCTAACTCACCTTAACTTAGCGCACTCATTTCAGAAAATAATTCAGTGAAAAATATGCTGCGTAAATTCAGAGGAACAGGGGTGGCGCTCGTAACGCCTTTCAAAGAAAATGGCTCGGTGGATTATGTCGGGCTGAAGCGCGTGATTGACCATACCATCAAGGGCAAGGTGGAATATTTAGTTACACTCGGCACCACGGGCGAGTCGGTGACGCTAACTAAAGAAGAAAAGAGCAAGGTGCTTGAATTTACCGTTGAAGCCGTGAAGGGTCGTGTGCCTTTGGTGGCAGGCTTTGGTGGAAACAACACTGCTGAGATTATTGATACCCTGAAATACACCGAACTCAGGGGAATTGACGCAGTATTATCAGTAAGTCCTTACTATAACAAACCTACGCAGGAAGGAATTTACAGGCACTACCGCGCAATTGCGGATGCTTCGCCCGTGCCTGTGATTCTTTACAACGTGCCGAGTCGTACTGCATCAAATATTCTGGCAGCTACTACTTTGCGCTTGGCAAAAGACTCCAAAAACATTATCGGTATCAAAGAAGCATCAGGCGATTTTCAGCAGGTGATGACGATTCTCCGCGATAAGCAGCAGGATTTCTGCGTAATATCAGGCGATGATGCCATCACGTTTCCGCTCGTTTTCCTCGGCTGCGATGGCGTGATTTCAGTGGTGGCAAATGCCTTCCCGAAAGAGTTCAGCGAGATGGTGCGCGCAGCGTTAAACTATGATGTGGTGCGCGGCAGAAAACTACACTACAAACTGCTTGAAGTCATGTCGTTAATTTTCCGCGAAGGAAACCCTGCGGGCATCAAAGCCGCGCTCGAAATTCTGGGCGTATGTGGCTCAGAGGTGCGGATGCCGCTCGCTCCCGCTACCGACAGCCTGCGGAAAGATTTGCAGGGGGCGATAAACGCCCTGAAATCGAAGGTTCCGGCATAAAACAGAATAACTTTCTGCATTTGGCGTTCATGCGGAACTCCTTATCTTTGCAGCCCGTGTCAAAATCAGGTACTTACGCTTTATTTATGTCTGCCGTTTTCCTTTCCTTTTCCTGCAACAACAGTTATCAAAAGATTGCGAAGGGAAGCGACCCGGACAAGAAACTCGCCACAGCGAAGGAACTTTACGAGAAGGGCGATTGCATGAAAGCAATTCCGCTTTTTGAAGAAGTGATTCCGATTTACAAAGGCACCAAAAGCATTGACGACATCTACTATCAATATGCAGATTGTCATTTTCAGCAGGGCGACTATCTCATCGCGGCTTTTCACTTCAAGAATATCTACGACTCTTATCCTTTGAGCACGTATGCAGAGGAATGTCTTTACATGAATGCCTACTGCCACTACATGCTTTCACCGGAAGCAAACCTCGATCAAACCTACACCGAGAAAGCGATGGATTACTTTCAACTGTTCATTAACAGCTATCCTGAAAGCGCCAAAATCCCGGAGTGCAATAACCTGATTGATAACCTCAGAAAGAAGTTAGAAACGAAAGATTTTAAAAGTGCGCAGCTTTATTTGAAAACAGGTCAATACCGCGCTGCGGCAAACGCGTTCACTAATTTGCTTAGAAAATATCCGGATACAGGGTATGCTGAAGAAGCATCTTTTCTCGTAGTGAAAGCACATTATCTCTATGCAAACAATAGCATTCCCGAAAAACAGTTGGAGCGATTTCAGGAGGCGCGAAAATATTATGATGAATTTTTGTACCGCTATAAAGAAAGCAAGTATCTGAAAGACGTAACTGAATTTTACGATTCGGCAATGGAGAAAATTGAAAAACTTAAAAATCCCAATTGAAATATGAAAAAGAATGTGCCGTCAACATCCTCGTTTATTGAAACGAGAGATTTGGAAGAAATCACCAACAAGACCGGAAATCTCTACAAGTCATTAGTGGTGATGTCAAAACGCGCGAACCAGATTAATCTCAAGACGCGCGAAGAACTTCATTCAAAGCTGAATGAGTTTGCCTCTGCAAGCGACAATCTGGAAGAAGTGTTTGAAAACCGCGAACAGATTGAAATTTCACGCCACTATGAAAGGATGCCGAATCCCGCGCTCGTTGCCACTAAAGAATTTTTGGAAGGCGATATTTATTTCCGCGAGCCGGAATCCGAACAACCCCAACAGTAAAAGTTTAGAGGTTAAAGTTTGAGGTTTGAAGTTTTAGAGCAACTTTGAACTCACTTCAAACTTGAGACTTCAAACTTCAAACTGAGCAATGAAAGGAAAGAAAATACTCTTAGGCGTATGTGGCAGCATTGCCGCATACAAAAGCGCTTTTCTCGTGCGGTTGCTGGTGAAGGCAGGCGCGGAAGTGAAGGTGGTGATGACGCAATCGGCTCATGATTTCGTTGACCCGCTTACCTTCTCCACGCTTTCAAAAAACCCGGTGCTTACTTCTTTCACCCGCGATGACAAAACCTGGAACAGTCATGTAGAGCTTGGTTTGTGGGCTGATGTTTTTCTGATTGCGCCCGCTTCAGCAAACACCATTGCCAAGCTGGCTTCAGGGATGTGCGATAACCTGCTCGCTGCCACTTATCTGTCAGCAAAGTGTTTAGTCCTGCTTGCTCCCGCAATGGACTTAGACATGTGGAAGCATCCTGCAACGCAATATAATTTGAATGCGCTGAAGCGATTCGGAAATGAAGTAATCTCCGTGAATGCCGGTGAGTTGGCAAGCGGCTTAGTGGGCGAGGGAAGAATGGCAGAGCCGGAAGAAATTTTCGACTGGCTTGAGAAGCATTTTGCAGTTCAAAAAAAAAGAGAGGACACCTATAAAAAAATTGTAGGCAAACAGATATTAATTACCGCTGGTCCCACCGTTGAGCCAATTGACCCTGTTCGTTTTATCAGCAATCACTCCACCGGAAAAATGGGGCTTGCGCTTGCCGAAGGTTTAGCCGCATTGGGCGCGCAGGTTACGGTGGTGAAAGGTCCTACATCATTCAACCCACAAGTGAAAGGAATTAAAATTATTCCCGTTACCACAGCGCAGGAAATGTATGACGCTTCGGTGAAGGCATTTCCAAAAGCAGACGTGGCGATTCTTGCAGCGGCAGTTTCGGATTACAGACCTGTTTCGGTATCCAATCAAAAAATCAAAAAGGCTGATGATTCTCTGCTTATCCAATTGGTGAAAAATCCTGACATTTTGGAAAGCTTAGGAAAGAAGAAAACCAAGAAACAGTTTTTAGTCGGCTTCGCGCTTGAAACAGAAGATGAACTGAACAACGCCCGCGCCAAACTGAAAAAGAAAAACCTCGACATGATTGTGCTGAACTCGTTACGCGACAAAGGCGCAGGGTTTGGATTTGATACCAATAAAATCACCGTCATCAACAAAAAAGGAGATGAACACTCCTACTCTCTTAAAGGCAAGTCCGATGTTGCAAGAGACATTATTGACGAAGTAATAAATATGATGAATGCTTAATCAGCGCACGGGCTTTGCGAGTTTACAGTTTGAAGTTTATAGTTTGAAGTTGACGCGAAAATTTCTTCCCTTAAAACTCCTTGCAGTTGTACTGTTTTTATTTTCGTCTGCAACAATTCGCGCTCAGGAATTGAAATGCACGGTGGAGATTATTGCGCAGAAGCTGCAAACCACGGATGTCAGGGTTTTTCAAACGCTTGAGACCGCCATTTTTGAATTCATGAACACCCGCAAGTGGACGAGTGATGTTTTCAAGTTGGAAGAAAAAATTGAGTGCAGCATCTTTATCAATGTTACCGAAGAATCGAGCGCAAATATTTTTCGCGCACAGGTGAGCATTCAGTCATCGCGTCCGGTGTTTAACAGCGATTACAATTCGGTAGTTTTCAACTATGCCGATAAGGACTGGATTTTTGAATACAAAGAATTTGAGCAATTGGAGTTCAGCGATAATGATTTCCGCTCGAACCTCACTGCGATGCTTGCCTACTATGCCTATCTCATTATCGGACTTGATTATGACACCTACTCGCTGAATGCGGGCACACCTTACTATCAAAAAGCGCAAGCAGTAGTAAATAGTATTCCCAGCAACTTAAGCAGTGATATTGCTCCCGGCTGGCGACCGTTTGAAAACGTGAATAATCGCTACTGGATAATTGACAATTTGCTGAACACACGCCTCAGCCCTATTCGTGAATCCATGTATCTCTATCACCGCAGCGGCATGGATGTGATGTATGATAACATGAACAATGGCAGGCAGGTGGTGTTGAATTGCTTGCGCCAGATTGGTGAAGTTGCAGCGGAATACCCCAATTCCCCTTTTATCCGGCTTATTTTCAACGCAAAGTCAGAAGAGCTGATTAATATTTTTGCCGCTGCGCCACCAAATGAGAAAGCAAACGCAGTGCAGTTGCTCTACAAATGCGACCCTGTGAACAGCGGTAAGTATGCAAAGATTATGAAGCCGTAGGATTTGTTTGTCATTGCGGACTTGTTCCACAAACCCCTGAAGCCATTACAACTAAAAATCAGAGGATGCCGGAACAAGTGCAGCATCGTGCTACACAAAATAATTAAACAGATTCGGGTTACTGTTCACCTCTTCGAAATTGATGTGATACTTTTTCATTCGCTCAATCAATCCGTCATAGTCATCGCGCTTTACCAATTCAATGCCGATTAAAGCGGGACCGTTTTCACGGCTGTTCTTTTTGGTGTATTCAAAATGGCAGATGTCGTCTGTTGGACTGAGCACATGATTTAAAAACTCACGCAATGCGCCCGCACGTTGCGGAAAGCGGATAATGAAGTAATGCTTCAAGCCTTCATAGAGCATCGAGCGCTCTTTGATTTCAGCAGTACGCATGATGTCGTTGTTGCCACCGCTCACCACGCACACTACATTCTTCCCTTTTATTTTTTCTTTGCAAAAACCCAGCGCACTGACAGTGAGCGCGCCAGCCGGCTCTACCACAATTCCTTCTTCGTTATACAGACGCAAGATAATTGTGCAAACTTTTCCCTCAGGAACAAGCACCATATCATCCAGCACTTCTTTACAGATTTCAAATGTCTTCTCCCCTACTCTCTTTACTGCTGCGCCATCTACGAAGCTATCAATCTCCTCGAGCGTTACCACGTTGCCCAGCTTCAGCGATTTCTCCATTGCAGGCGCGCCTGCCGGTTCCACCCCGATGATTTTTGTATCAGGGCTTAATTGTTTGAAACAACTTCCTGTTCCCGATGCCAAGCCTCCCCCGCCAATCGGCACAAACAAATAATCAATCGGCACCTGGATGTCTTCGAGAATTTCTAAGCCAACGGTGCCCTGCCCTTCCATCACTTTTTCATCCTCAAAAGGATGGATGAATGTTTTGCCATTGCGATTGCAATCCTCCATTGCTTCGCGATACGCATCATCGTAGGTATCGCCCGTGAGAATCACTTCGACAAATTCTTTCCCGAACATCTTCACCTTGTCCACTTTCTGTTTGGTGGTGGGATTCGGCATGTAAATCTTTCCGTGAATGCCGAGCGCGTTGCACGAGTATGCAACGCCCTGCGCATGATTACCTGCGCTTGCACACACCACACCTTTTGCAGTTACTTCTTTCGGTAAGGTTGAAATTTTGTTGTAAGCGCCACGCAATTTGTAAGAGCGTACCACCTGTAAATCCTCGCGTTTCAGATAAACATTGCATCCATACTCTTGCGAGAGATTCGCACTGTACACGAGCGGGGTGCGCGTTACAATTTTGCACAGCCGCTCATGCGCTTTTCGGATTTGCTCAATCGGAATGAGTTTAATTGAATTCACCTGTTTCTTAGCTTAATTATTCCTTTATGAATTACAGTGAAAGCATCAATCAACTTTTCTTCATGCTTTTTAACCGCTTCCAACACAATCTCAGCTTTACGTTTCGGCTTGAATCCGACTAATCTCACCAGCATAACCCCTGTATGTGATTGATGCAACCTATAAACCAACTCTCCGAAATCCTTATCAAGAGTGATTAAGATACGTTGCTGGTCGTTTGCCATGAGAAGAACTTTATCATCGCCTGTCTTTGGGGCTTCTTCTGCGATGTAAAGAACATTATACCCCGCACCTCCCAAGACATGCACAATTGGCGCGTCAACACCTTTATCAGCAACAAACTGGAGCATCAACTTGCTATTGGATAGATGTTATCCGCTCTGAGGTTATGAGCCGCAAAAGCAAGCGCGACATTGATGCCCTCAGTCGTAAGGCGGGGATGCGCTTCCAATAAATCTTCCACCGTTTCCCCTTCCGACAATTTTTCCAAAATCAACTCAACCGTTATTCTCATTCCCTTAATGACAGGCTTGCCCATTATGATTTTGGGGTCTGACTCAATATAATTTTGAATGTTTAGCATAGCTCCAAATTACAGATTTTCATTGTTTAAATAGCCAGGCAACTTGAGTTTACGGTCTCAACTTCCGCACCTGCGCTCCCGCCTTCCACATTTCCGATTCACGCATTTCTTTCAATTCCTCTTCAAGTTTCGCGCGATAATCCGGGTCGCTGTTTGCTTTGATAACAATTTTCGCTTGCTCCCCGGAGGCTACGCTTTCATACAGTTCTTCAAACACAGGCTCAACCGCTTTTCTGAATTTGTGCCGCCAATCCAAAGCGCCACGTTGTGCAGTGGTGGAGCAATTCGCAAACATCCAATCCATGCCATTTTCAGCAACAAGCAAAATCAAACTTTCGGTGAGTTCTTCAACTGTTTCATTAAATGCTTCACTCGGCAGATGTCCCTTTTTGCGCAATAGATTATACTGCGCTTCAAGAATTCCTGCAAGTGCACCCATTAATGTTCCTCGCTCACCGGTAAGGTCGCTGAAAACTTCTTTTTTGAAATTTGTTTCAAACAAAAATCCTGAACCGATACCGATACCCAGCGCAACGACTTTGTCTTTTGCATTACCACTTGCATCCTGATAAATCGCAAAACTTGCATTCAAGCCTTTGCCTTGCAAGAATTTTCTGCGCAGACTCGTGCCTGAACCTTTCGGTGCAACAAGCACTACATCTACATCGGCAGGTGGATTGATTCCGGTTTGGTCGTTGTAAGTGATACCAAAGCCGTGGGAGAAATAAAGAGTTTTCTCCTTCGTAAGATACTTTTTCAGCGTGGGCCAAAACGAAATTTGTCCTGCATCAGATAAAAGGAATTGCAGAATGGTTCCTTTGTTTGCTGCTTCTTCCAATTCAAAAAGATTTTTGCCTTCAACAAAACCATCTTTCACTGCTTTGTCCCAGCTTTTTGTGCCTTTGCGCTGCCCGACAATCACGTTGAATCCATTGTCTTTCAGATTCAACGCCTGCCCCGGACCCTGAACGCCATAGCCGAGAATAGCGATTGTTTCATCTTTCAGAATGTCGAGCGCTTTTTTCAAAGGGAATTCTTCTCGCGTCACTACGTTTTCAAGAACTCCGCCAAAATAAATTTGTGCCATGTTATTCGTTTGTTGTTTATGGTTTATTTATGCTTCTTCTCTATCTCTTTTAAAAATTTATCCAAGTTATCTGCCGAGCGCATTACTGCAACCCTTCCCGAACGTGCGAACTCCAGCACACCGTGCGGTTCTAATTTCTCAAACAACTTCTGCGTATCACGCTGATGTCCCGTTTTTTCAATCACGATATATCCGTTCTCAATCGCCAGAATGCGCGCGTGACTTTCGCGAACGATTTGCTCGATGTTCACTCCGTTGTGCGCTGCCTTCACCGGAACTTTGTAGAGTGCAATTTCCTGAGTGATAATATCTTTCTCCTCGTGTACAAACGCTTTGATGACATCCACTATCTTCTCCAATTGCTTGATAAGTTTTTTAACAGTGTCGTGCGTAGTGCGAATGGTGATGGTGAAACGAAAAATGCCTTTAATCTCTGATTCTGAAGTTGTAAGACTATTGATATTCAAATTTCTGCGCGTGAACACAATAGTGATGTGATTCAACAGACCGATATTATTTTCGGTAAAAACGGAAATCGTGAATTCCCGCTCACGCGAAAAATCGGTTTGGTCGTTGTAAATGGAATTGAGATTGCTCATTGTCTTATTTTATTCAAGTCTTATTTCAGAAACACTCGCCCCCGAAGGAACCATCGGGAAAACATTCTCTTCTTTCTCCACCTTCACTTCAAGCAGATAAGGTCCTTTGTGTGAAAGCAGTTTATCTATTGATGAATTAATATTCTCGCGCTTAGAAAGTTGGTGCGCCTCAATTCCGAATGCCTTTGAAAGCGCAACGAAATCAGGATTCACGATTTCGGTGAAAGAATACCTTTTCTCGAAAAATAATTGCTGCCACTGACGCACCATGCCAAGAAAGTCATTGTTCAGAATAATGATTTTCACTGCGGCTTGCGTTTGAAAAATAGTCGCCATCTCCTGCAACGTCATTTGGAAACCGCCATCACCAATCACGGCAACTACTTGTCTATCAGGTCTTCCGATTTTAGCGCCCAGCGCTGCGGGCAATGCAAAACCCATTGTACCAAGACCACCGGATGAAATGTTGCTGTTTGGTTTTTTGAATTTGTAATAACGGGTTGCGACCATCTGGTGCTGACCCACATCTGTCACAAGCACCGCTTCTCCTTTCGTTTTTTCAGAAAGCACGTTGATGATTTCCGCCATTTTTATTTCTCCTTTTCCGGGAAAAAATTCATGGCGGGTTACTTTATCAAATTCAATCTTGTCGCAATCCCTGAATTCCTGCAACCACTTTTTGTGATTATTTTTTTTCACTTTAGGAAGCAATGCTTTCAGCGCTTCTTTCGCGTCTGCATTTATCCCGACAGTAGTCTTTACGTTTTTATCAATCTCCGAAGGATCAATTTCAATGTGAATCACTTTTGCCTGTCGCGCATATTTTTTTAAATCACCCGTCACGCGATCATCAAAGCGCATTCCGATAGCAATAAGTAAATCACATTCGTTTGTTTTGATGTTAGGTCCATAATTGCCATGCATCCCGAGATAGCCGACATACAGCGGATGGTCACATGGCATTGCAGATAATCCAAGCAGCGTTGATGCGGAAGGGATTCCTGTTTTCTCAATAAATTTTTGCAACTCCTTTTCTGCGCCTGAAATCAACACACCATGACCAATAAGTAAGAATGGTTTTTTCGCCTGATTAATAAGTTCAGCGGCCGCAGTAATATCCTTTTCATGCGCCTTCGGCTTGGGGCGATAGCTGCGAATCTTCTGACACTTTTCATACGAATATTCCAGTTCTCCGAATTGCGCATTCTTTGCAATGTCAATCAGCACAGGACCGGGACGACCATTGTTGGCGATATAAAACGCTTGTGCAATCGCCCACGGAATTTCTTCAGGCTTGGTGACTTTGTAATTCCATTTTGTGATGGGCATTGAAATGCCAATCACATCTGTTTCCTGAAAAGCATCCGTGCCGAGAAGATGAACCGGCACTTGCCCTGTGATACACACCATTGGAGTAGAATCAATCTGCGCATCAGCAATTCCTGTAATCAAATTTGTAGCTCCGGGACCTGATGTTGCAAAGCAAACTCCTGCCTTTCCCTTTACGCGGGCATATCCCTGAGCAGCATGTGTTGCGCCTTGTTCATGGCGCACGAGGATGTGATTGATTTTATTCCGGTAATGATACAGCGCATCATAAATCGGCATAATCGCGCCACCGGGGTAGCCGAAGATGGTGTCAACGCCTTCTTCAAGCAAGGAGAGAATCACTGCTTCAGAGCCGGTGATGGTTTTCTTTTTGGGCTGCTTTTGAGTTGACTTCTTTTTTGTGAGGGTTTCGGTCATTGAATTTATATTCTTTTAACTAATTAAAAAGCAAGAAGCATTTTATCAACTGCTTCTTTCAAGGCAGGTAACTCATCTGCTGCAATCTGATAGACAATCGTGAAATCAATATTTTCATAATCATGCACTAACCTGTTACGCATTGAAATGATGGCTTTCCAGTTTAATTCTACTGCACGTTTTTATATTTCGTTAGAAAGTTTCCCTGCCGCTTCACCGATAATTTCCAATTGTTTAACTGTTGCAAACTTCAATGCGGAATTATTGTAAAAATCATCCTCACTTCCGGCAACAGCGAGATACTTTTCAATTTCCCTGATTGCTTCAAGAATATGCCGGAGTCGCGTTTTGTCAGCCGCTTTGCCTTTCATAAAGAAGCATTTTTTCTTTGTCAACAAATGGCTTCATAAAAGCCTCAAGCGAGCGATCCGTAACAAAGTCCACTTTCCTTTCAAGCATTTCTTCCAATGCGATTTGCATGCTCAGAAATTTCAATCCGATTTTTTGCGAATAGTCCAACTCAACCAAAATATCTACATCGCTCCTCTCATTTGCATCACCCCGCGCAAAAGAGCCAAATAAGTATGCTCGCTTCACCGGCTTGTCCGAGAAAAAAACCTTTAAGGATTGCAGCTTATTTTTTTCGAGCTTCATATTCGATCAAAGTTAATTTCTATTCTTAGTCCCCATCCGTCACGCATCCCTCCGAAGCCGAAGAAACCAACTTCATATATTTATACAAGTATCCGTTTTTCACTTTTATCTTGCGCGGTTTCCAATTTGCTTTTCGTTTTTTTATTTCTTCGCCTGTGAGATGCGCCTGAATTTTATTCTTTGTTCCATCTATCGTGATGCGGTCGCCATTTTTCAACAAGCCAATCAACCCGCCTTCCTGTGCTTCAGGTGTGATATGTCCTACTACAAAACCGTGTGTGCCACCTGAAAATCTGCCATCGGTAATCAGCGCTACTTCAGTTCCTAATCCCGCGCCCATGATTGCAGAAGTTGGCTTCAGCATTTCCGGCATACCGGGTCCGCCTTTGGGTCCTTCGTAGCGGATGACAATGACATCTCCCTTTTTCACTTTTCCTTTTTGGATACCTTCAATCGCTGCGAACTCGTCATCAAACACCCGCGCTGTGCCTTCAAATTTTTCCCCTTCTTTTCCGGTAATCTTTGCGACAGAACCTTGTGGCGCGAGATTGCCATACAAGATTTGAATGTGCCCGCTTTTCTTAATTGGATTTTTAATAGAAAGAATCACTTGCTGTCCATCGGAAAGCGGTTTTGCTTCTTTCAGATTTTCGGCAATCGTTTTTCCGGTTACTGTCAGACAATCTCCATGAATCATTTTTTCTTTCAGCAACATTTTGAGTACAGCCGGCACTCCGCCCACTGCGTATAAATCTTCCATCAAAAATTTTCCGCTTGGTTTTAAATCTGCAAGGAAAGGGGTCTTATCGCTGATTTTCTGGAAATCATCAATCGTCAATTTCACTCCAATAGCTTTTGCCATTGCAATCAAATGCAGCACTGCATTCGTGGAACCACCCAGAATCATTACAATCGTCATTGCGTTTTCAAACGCTTTCTTCGTCATGATATCGCTCGGCTTGATATTTTTTTCAAGTAACAAGCGAATGGCTTTCCCCGCTTGCACACACTCGTTTTTCTTTTCCGCGCTCAACGCAGGATTGGATGAGCTATAAGGTAAACTCATTCCCATCGCTTCAATCGCGGATGCCATTGTATTTGCAGTGTACATACCGCCACATGCTCCCGCCCCGGGACAGGCATTTTTTATGATATTGTGAAAATCTTCATCTGAAATTTTTCCGGCAAACTTTTCACCTAATGCTTCAAACGCAGAAACAACATCCAACTTTTTACCTTTGTATTTTCCCGAAGCAATCGTACCGCCATACACCATCAGTGACGGACGGTTCAAGCGCGCCATCGCAATCAATGCTCCGGGCATATTTTTATCACAACCGGCAATCGTAATCACGCCATCATACCAATGCGCACTGACGACAGTTTCAATTGAATCGGCAATGATTTCGCGAGAAGGAAGCGAGTAGCGCATTCCTTTTGTGCCCATCGAGATACCATCGCTCACGCCAATCGTGTTGAATCGCAAACCAACAAATCCTGATTCTTTTACTCCATTTTTAACCCAATCTGACAAATCATTCAGGTGCATGTTGCAGGTATTACCTTCATACCAGGTGCTGGCAATTCCTACCTGCGCTTTTTTCATATCCGCATCTGACAAACCGATGCCATGCAGCATCGCTTGCGCGGCAGGCTGCGTTTCGTCTTGCGTGATTGTGCGAGAATATTTATTGAGTTCGTTCATTTGTACTGTTTGGTCTGCGAGTCACGAGTCATTCAGTCACGAGTCAAACCATTTTATTGACTCGTAACTCGCGACCCGTAAACCCGCGACTATATTATCGTGCTATGTGTGTAATCTCCTGTTTTAATTAACTGTTTATATTTCTGCGCCAAAATATTTCCCAATGAATTCTCCCATGCTAAAGGAAATTTATAACCGTCAATGCTTGCGATGCCCGCAACCTCTGACGCTGTTCCTGTGAAAAAAGCACTGTCGCCTTCAAAAAGCTCATCGGTAGTGAAGAATTTTTCTTTCACTTCGAGATGCAGGTCCTTTGCAATTTCCATTACGGTTGCGCGCGTAATCCCCGCGAGAATGCTTCCTAATGGCGCTGTGTATAACACCTTGTTCTTTTCGTAGAAAAAATTCGTTCCGGGACCTTCGGCAACATAGCCATTCAAATCAAGCAACAGTGCTTCGTCAAAGCCTCTTTTTCTTGCTTCTGTTGTTGCAAGAATTGAGTTCACATAATGCCCCGTCACCTTCGCTTCCACATGGCAGGAATGAGGATTTGGACGCTCATAGGGCGACACGGTAACATTCAACAACTTGTTGCCCAAATACCTCCCCCATTTCCATCCACCAATAAAAATATTTGACTCATTACTCGGAAGCAATTTCATATTGATGCCTGAATAAACAACCGGTCTGATGTAAGCATCCGTGAGGTTATTTTTCTTGAGCAATTCATAAGAAGCATCCACGAGGTCTTGCACGGAGTAATCAAATTTCATATGCATCTTTTTGGCAGACTCTCTGAGACGTTCATAATGCTCTTTTGCCTTGAAAATTCTTGTACCAAAGGGATTAGAATAAGAGCGTATCCCTTCAAACACTCCATTGCCATAATGAATTGTCTGGTTGTAAAGACTTGCCGTAGCATCTTTCGCCTGCACGAACTTTCCGTTTACGAAGACGACTGTTTTGTCTGAGAAATACATACGCTGGGTTTTTTAATACTCAAACCTTTAAAAAACAAAAGAGCCATTCCCGCTGTGAGAATGGCTCCCGTTTTATTAATACGTATCCATCCTCACCGCTTGCGCGTGACGCTAATGACGATAACAATGGAGACCCTTGAATACATCTGTACAATTTTCGCTCGTAAAGAAACGGAAGAAAATCAAGAATGTCAAGCCGTTTGCTAAAAATTTCGTTAAAACTAAAGCTATTTACCCGCAAGCACCACTTCAAGGTGATAGCTCACAATTTCGCCCATGTTCTTACAAGCTTTGAAGGCGGGGTCGTTGTGGTGCTTTGCAAGTTCCTGTTTGAGTTGTTCTTCTTTGTCAGCAAGTGAAATCGTATCATTTTTCATGCATGCCAGCAGTTCTTCAAAACGGGTACGTTCGGCTTTTAAGCGGTGCGCAATCAACGTTCTTTCCTCGTTGCGGTATTGGCTGAATGTTTCGGGAGTCATCAATTCCATGCACAGGTTGACCACCGCGTTGTTTTCTTTGAAAAACTGCGGGAGATACATCGTTTTCTTCCCTTCATAAGATTGCTGGTCGAAATCAATCGGGCGAATGCGGTATTGCTCATCCTCAAAATCGGGCGTGATGTCAACGACATAATTATAGGAACGCATGTCGCCCAGCAGCCGCACAAAGCAGCGCTCGTTGAATTTCACAAATTCTTTGGCGATGCGCACTTTATTGCATTCTGGTTTTTTTAGATAACCCGCAATAAAGTCATTACCGGGAATCCCGGGAATGTGTTCTTCAATCAGCGTGTCATCGTCCACAAAATAATTGATGCGGTTGGGAGAAAGGATATGCTCTAATTCAAGCCCATAAACACGCGAAGCGTCATCTTTCTTTACATAGAAATAATCATAGTTGTCATTAAACAGGTTGACAATGCGAACACGAAACGGGTTTGAATTCCCAAAGGTGCAATAGTCAATGCGCGAAACATAAAGGTGCTCCAAAACATCCGTATCTCCATCCGACTTCAGGATGGAATAAATCATCGTTAGCCCCTTGTTCAACTCATCTGTCATGGAGCGGTCGTAAATCACCGTTTCCCACAGCGTTTCTTTCCCGCTCTTATCGCGGTGCGGCACAGTTTCGTTGTAGCGCAGCAAATCATTGTAGCTCACGGGCAGTTTTGATTCACGGTCGTATTTTTTCAGATACCCCCGTAATTGTTCGTTAATAAGAAAGTGTTTCTTCTTTTTTGAAATGGCAGTCATTGGCGGTGGCAAAAATAGCTTTACGTTTCAATGAAATGAAAAAGCCTGCCGGAGTTCGGCAGGCTTTCCAAATTGAAAAATATATCTCAGCTTTTCCACTTAATCGTACATCCAACAGCTTTTGTAAAATCAGGATTCGGTTTTTCTCCTTTCTCCACTGCATCAATCGCATTTTCTACATACTTCACTTTATCTTTCTTCGTGTTTTCGGTATCGTCATCGATTGCACCGATATAGACGACTTTCAACTTGCCTTCTTCTTTTTGTAAGAGATAAACATGCGGAGTTTTTGCTGCGCCAAAAGCCTGTGCTACTTCCTGCGTTTCGTCAACGAGATACGGAAATGTGAAGTCTTTGTCTTTCGCGCGTTTCTTCATGTTGTCAAATGAATCTTCAGGATGGCTTGCCGCATCATTCGGATTGATAGCAATAACCGGATAACCTTTCTTTTTGGAAACCTTGTCAAGCGCAACAAGACGGTCTTCATACAACTTCGCATAGGGACAATGATTACAAGTAAATACAACAACAAAGCCTATGGCTTCTGTATAATCTGCAAGTGAAACCATTTTGTCGTCAATGTTTTTCAGTTTGAAGTCAGCTGCATAATCACCAACATTATAGCCGGGCTGCCTCACCCGCGCACCCTCTCCAAAGGAGAGGGGAGTCCTTGCATGATTGATAAATCCAAACGAAAAGAGTGCTACTACGATAACAGTCAGAAATGACAATGTTGATTTGATTAATCTCATGATTTACTTTTTTATAAGTGGTTGAATAATATTTTCCAATTCCTCGAAAGTGAATTGCTTTTCGTAGAACTTATTTGTCTTGGAACTTGCCTGAATGACAGTCGTTGCGGGAATTGTACCCTGCCATGCTGGATTCACTTTGTCTATGAAATCGTTATCGCCTTGCGCGTCCATAAGCATGACCTGTGATTTGAGTTTGTTCTTTTGTACAAACGGAACAACCTGCTTTTCATACTGGCTTCTGAAATCAATGCTCACGAGCAGCACTTTTACTTTTTGATTTGCGTAGGTTTCATTGAGCTTTTCAAATGCAGGCAGTTCTTCAACACACGGCTTGCACCATGTAGCCCAGAAGTTGATGACATAAACAGTGTCGTTATCATTGGCGGGCTGAAGATGCTTTTGAAATACATCGAAGGTAAGAACAGGGACAATCTGAGCGGATGACACGAAACTGAATGTGAGTAATAAAAATAGAAAAGGCATCAACCCTCTATCAACAAACAATGTCCCTGTTTTAATTATTGAACTCTTCATCATTAAAATCATCTTCCTTATCAAAATCAGTTGTCTTTCCGGTGAACATAGCGCCCAGCACATCTTTAAATTGTATGCCCGCTTCCAGCATGTATTTACTTAACAACGAATGTTCTGCCAAGCCATGCAACACAAACTCCATCAAAAAAAGTTTCTCATCGCCTTTCGTATCGGGATAAAATTTGTTAACGACTTCTTCAAGCCCTACCACTTTTTTCAACTCAGCGGCATATTGCTTTGCCGGAATGTCCATCATTAAATCAATCGAATTTCCTGAGCCAAACCAATCTCCAATTTTCCGATAGGGATTCTCCTGTTTTTGTTTTTTCAATTTTCCCGGGTCGGGAAAATGCTGAACAAACAATGTCCTGATTGCTTTGCTGATAAGATTTTGCGCCACTATCATCGGTCCTTCCTGCTCGCCTTCATATACGAGTTCAATCTTCCCTGTGATAGCAGGAACCACGCCCCAGAAATCACTCATGCGCACAAATGTTTCTGCTTCATTGTTCAGCAACGTACGCCTTTCGGCTGCGCTCAGGAGATTTTCAAAAGAAGAAATGGTGAGCCGTGCTGACACTCCGCTTTTCTTATCCACGTATTCGCTTTTGCGTGCTTCAACTGCAATTTGCTCATTCAGGTTTAAAATCAAATCGTTGTATTTCACCGCAGACTTCTGCGCTTCGTGCGAGCGCACTTCCTGAACAGTAATCTTCTTTGAGGTTTCAATGTCTTTTGGGTAGTGCGTAAGGATTTGGCTTTCGATACGGTCTTTCAGCGGAGTAACTATTGAACCGCGATTGGTGTAATCTTCCGGATTGGCAGTGAATACAAACTGAATGTCTAACGGCAAGCGCAACTTGAATCCACGAATCTGAATATCGCCTTCCTGCAAAATGTTAAACAACGAAACCTGGATGCGCGGCTGCAAATCAGGCAATTCATTAATCACAAAAATGCAGCGGTTCGAACGGGGAATCAATCCGTAGTGAATCACACGCTCATCGGCATAAGAGAGTTTCAAATTCGCAGCGCGAATCGGGTCAACATCACCTATTAAATCAGCCACGGAAACATCTGGCGTGGCGAGCTTTTCAGCATAACGCTCCTCGCGGTGCAGCCACGCGATTGGCGTTTCATCTCCTTTCTCAGCAAGAAGGTCGCGGGCATATTTTGAAATGGGATGAAACGGGTCGTCATTCAATTCGGAGCCTTCCACTACCGGAATATACTCATCAAGCAGATGCGTCATTTGGCGCGCGATGCGTGTCTTTGCTTGTCCGCGCAAGCCGAGCAAAATCATATTGTGGCGCGAAAGCAGTGCGCGCTGAATATCCGGAATAACAGTCGTGTCGAAACCGAGCACACCCCTAAACATCGGCTTCTTCCCTTTGAGATGCGTGATAAGATTTTCACGCAGTTCATCTTTAATCGTGCGCGTGCGATAGCCTGAGCGTTTCAACTCTCCGAGAGTTTTGATTGAAGTCAGTTTTTGTATTACAGTTTTTTCCATTTCAGTTATTTCATTTTTAATTATCGAATCATCATCCCCCCGCAAACGCTCGTGGCTTGCGCAGCCCCCTTCGCATATACGCAATGCCTGTGCGCAAGGGGGACTTTCCGAATCGCTGCATCGGCATATCGGCACATTAGCATATCATCAAATCCATTTCTTTTTATTCCTTTCGTAATCCTCAAAAATATATTCACCTAACCCTTTCAGGCTGGTATAGAACGCCCTGCCGTGGTTGGTTTCCGTGAACTCGCGCACAAACCGTTGTAAATGCGGGTCACGGGCAAGCATGAAGGTAGTGATAGGCATCTTTAAACGCCTGCATGATTTGGCGAGCGTCAATGTTTTGTTGATGATTTTGCGGTCAAGACCAAAACTGTTTTTATAATAACGCCCACCTTCTTTCATACACGTGGGCTTGCCATCCGTCACCATGAAGATTTGCTTGTTTGGATTTTTGCGCCTGCGCAAAATATCCATGGCGAGTTCAAGACCGGCAACTGTGTTAGTGTGGTAGGGACCCACTTGTAAATACGGCAAGTCCTTGATTTCGATTTGCCAGGCATCATCACCAAACACGATGATGTCGAGTGTGTCTTTTTGATATTTAGTTGTAATCAACTCCGCTAATGCCATCGCCACTTTTTTCGCAGGAGTAATCCTGTCTTCGCCATAGAGAATCATGCTGTGCGAAATGTCAATCATCATCACTGTACTCACCTGCGACTTATTTTCCTTTTCGATGATTTCCAAATCGTTTTCAGTAAGCGAAAAGCTGCCGATGCCCTGATTGATTTGCGCATTGCGAATGCTGTCGGTAGCGGAAATCTGGTCAAGCGAATCACCAAATGCGTATGGTCTGCGGTCAGTGCCCTGTTCATCGCCTACACCTGTATAAGGTGTGCTGTGACTTCCTTTGCGTGTTTTGCGGAGTTTGCCGAACACATCTTCGAGCGCACTCTGGCGAATCGTCTGCTCAGTTTTAGAAGTGATTTTAAACTCACCCTGCTCGTTTTCTTTGATGTAGCCCTCCTTCTTCAAATCTTCAATAAAGTCACCCATACCATACTCATCCTTGGTGAGCTTGTATTCTTTGTCCACTTCATTGAGCCAACTAAGCGCTTCCTGCACATCGCCTGATGTGTAAACGAGCATCTCTTTGAACAAATTCAACAGCTTGTCAAATGGTGATTGTCCTTCGGGATTGGGGATGAATTTGGAAAAATGATAACCCAGCATTGCAGTTTCAATTTAGGTCAATAAACAACAAGAGTAAGGAATGGTTTCAATTGCATGAGCTACAAGTTTAAATTTGCCCTGATGTCAAAGAAGTCTGAAAATAAGAGCGAGAAGATTGACACCGACCTTATTCGCCATTTCATGCTGGGCGGCACGAGTGATAAAGACGCGCAACGAATTTCAAAAAAACATTCCGCAAAAGTTGACTTGCACCTTGATGAAACTTCCCGCGATTATAACCTGCTTGCTGACAGCGAAAAATTAGACGCGCAACTCCAGCATTTGGAAAAACAAATCAACCGCGCCATCGCAAATGGCAACCACAAAATCGAAGTGATTCACGGCAAAGGCGCAGGAAAACTGAAAGCCGCAGTGGAGAAATATTTAAAGCACCATCCCGCAGTGAAAAACTATCGCCTGCTGGAAGATAAAGCGCGGCAGGGTGGCGCAACGGAAGTGGTGTTTAAGTAAATAGATTCGTCATTCTGAGCGAAGCGAAGAATCTCCTTCTTCCTATTTGTGAGATTCTTCGGTCGCTGCGCTCCCTCAGAATGACGGTATCTATTTAGATTTGCCCTCTAAATCAGTTCCTTGAAAATATGGCTGCATGATGTTCTATCGCCTTGAGCAATCGGGGAGGAAAGTCCGGGCAACAAAGAGCGTTGCACCTGCTAACGGCAGGGGTTTCGCGCAAGCGGAATACAGAGAGTGCCACAGAGAATAACTGCCTGTTGAAGTTTTGCGAGGCTGGTAAAGCCCGCCTTCGCTAAAGCTTCGGTGGGTAAAGGTGAAAACGTGAGGTAAAAGCTCACGCATCGTTGTGGTAACACACTGGTGGGGTAAACCTTGCAAGTTGAAAAGCCAAATATACTCCGGTCTGTTTCGGCAGGCAGAGCGGCTCGCTCAAATTCGCGCAAGCGGATGCCGGAGGGGGTTGGCTGATAGAGGCTGTAAGTGATTACAGCCCCAGATAAATGATAGAAGCCCTGAGCAATCAGGGAAACAGAACCCGGCTTACAGTCATGCAGCCTCTTTTTTTATTGCCTCGGAAGATCGACCTGTTGTTATTCCTCACCCGAAATCAACCCAAAACCCTACTTTTGAACCCCAAAAAAATGAAATTCATTTTATGAAAGCAGCCTTTAACACCGTAGTTAAAATCACTTATGAATTAAGAACCGAGCCACAGGGCGAAATCTTTGATACCGCAGGAAGCGACAATCCACTGACATTTCTGCACGGGCATGGAAACTTGTTAGAAAAATTTGAAAAAAACATTGAAGGTCTGATCGCAGGCGAGCAGTTCAAATTTGAATTAACGGCTGAGGAAGGCTATGGAGAATATGATTTTAATGCAATCGTGAAAGTGGACAAAGCAATGTTTGCCGGCAGCCCCGTGCCGCAGGAACAGTTGCTCTTCGTGGGCAATGTCATCCCATTGCAAGATCAGGAAGGCAACCAGTTTGAAGGGCGCGTCACGTCTATCTCAGAAACCGAAGTGGTGTTTGATATGAACCATCCGCTTGCCGGGAAAACGCTTTTCTTTTCAGGAGAAATTATCGAAGTGCGCGCTGCGCATCCCGAAGAGATAGCGCACAGGCATGTGCATGAAGGCGGTCATCACCACCACTGACATTCAGGCAATCAGTCCGGCTGCTTTTTTAGAAAAAAATTCACCCACATCATGGCAGTGAGTAATAATATCCCGACTGCCTGATGCAGCACGCCCAGCAGCACGGGCGTTTCACCTGCAAAATTCAACACGGTAAGAATCCCAAGCAGCGCTTGCACAAATACAAGAAACACCAATACTACAACACCCACATTCAGCGGTTTTTGCAAGAAGAATTTTTTTGCGCGGAAATAAAAAACAACAATGAACAGAACAAGAATGTACGCTGTCATCCGATGCAAAAACTGCACAAGCGTGGGAGCGAACGTGTTGGAATCATAATGCTTGAATGATTCGAGCGACCAGTTGGAAACGGTGAGCAGCACATCGGGAATAAATTTTCCGTGCATATCAGGAAACGTAGGATAGAGCAGTCCCGCGCGCATTCCCGACATCAAGCCGCCCAGAACAAGTTGAAAAGATAAGAGCAGCAGTAATGTGTGCGAGAATTTTTTCAGACCGTTGTTGTAAGTGAATTGTTGTTCTTCAAAAAACACGGAGAAGAAAAGCCAGAGCAGATAACCATAGGTGATGAGCGCAAGAGAAAGGTGCATTGTAAGTTTATAGGCATCCACCCACGGGCGGTTCACCAATCCGCTCTGCACCATTATCCAGCCAAACGATGCTACAAGACTCGCGAGCAATATCAGGATGATTAATTTCTTGACTAAGGCTGCGGATAGTTTTTTCTGAAAAAGAAATAGCGCAAACGGAATGGCGAATACAAATCCCATAAGCCGCGCCCACAGGCGGTGAAAATATTCCCAGAAATAAATGAATTTGAATTCAGAGAGCGACATCCCGTGGTTGAGCTTGTGATATTGCGGGGTGGCTTTATAGTGGTCGAATTCGCTGTTCCACTTTTCAGCATTCAGTGGAGGAAGAGTGCCCGTTACTATTTCCCATTTTGTGATAGACAATCCCGAACCTGTAAGGCGCGTGATGCCACCAATCACGATTTGAAAATAGATCATCACTACGCCAACAAGCAGCCACCACGCGATTTGTTTTCTGCTTTCCTCATTCATGCTGGGGCAAAATTAGGTCGTGAAATTGTCATGCCGGACTTGTTCCGGCATCCCCTCTTTATTATTTACATGGGGATGGCGGAATAAGTCCGCCATGACACTATGAATTGAGATATTCTCAATGAACACCTGCACTAAAATAAAAAGGGCTGCATGTGCAGCCCTTTTTACGTTCTTCATTTTTCTAACCTTAAAATTTCATGGACATGCCAATGATGCCGGAGTTGGATAAACCAACTTCGCCCACCACATCGCCCTTACGATTTTTTATTTCTTTGATAGTGTCAAATCCCTTCATCATCAACAACGCACCGGCAACGCTTGTCAAACTGCCCGTAGTAATCATGATGATGCCTGCTTTTCTGCCCATGATTGCTTCTTCCGTTACGGTTTCAGCGTTTGAAGCTTCGCGGTCTGCAACATTCATTTTGTGCATCCCAACACCAATCATGGTCAACCCCGCAGGTAGGAACACGCTGCCAGTAGCAACTTGCGTAATGCCCACCTGCTTTTTGAAAGCAAGGCTCTTGTGATAATTTTCTTCATCCTCAAACCAGCCGGAATCTTGCTTGATTCCTTTGGTCATTGTAGAAAGTTCGTTGTCGGTTGTTACGGTTGCGTCTTGCGCAAAGGTTGTAGAAACGCCCATCAGCCCGAACAGCACGAATAGCATTACGTTTTTCATCCCTCTCATAGTTCTCAGTTTTTAAATGGTTTACAAAATCTCGCTCTGATACGGATAGAAAAAGATAATGTTTCAGGGGTTGGACACTTTTTTTCTGAATCTCCTTACACTACCGGAAAGTTGCCACAGGTCGGCTATGGCTTGCGCAATCATTTTAAGGGAAGAACCTTTACTGACGCCATACGTGCGGGGGTGGTAATATGATTGAACTTCAATGGGCTTATAGCCGAGCAACTGCATCTTGGCGCAGATTTCACTTTTAATCAATGTACTTTTCATTTCGAGGTTTAGGTTTTCTAATTCATTACGCTTAATAATAAGCGCCCAGTTCACATCCTTCAAATCAAGCCCGATGAGCTTTTTGTTCAAGAACTTATTGAAGTACGAAAGTTTGTTGCGAAAAAAAGAATAGGTGAGGTTTTCCTGTCTGTAAAAAGAGATGAAAGTTTTCTGCGGAACAATCGCGTATGGAATAATTTCCTGCACATCAAACTGCCCGTCACCCGGCACGGAAATCAGATTTTCAAAACGCGCTGTGAAATAGCCTTTTCGTAGCACGGTTCCTAAGCCTTGATTTTCGCGGTGATGAATACAGCGCAGATGTGCATCTCCTTTTACTAATGTATCAATCAATTCTTTCGAGCCATCGTTACTGCCATCATTAATCACGATGATTTCAAACTCAGATGCGATTTGCTGAAGCACGGTTTTCACGCGCTGAACCACCTCTTCGAGCGTTCCTTTTTCATTGTAACACGGGATGACGACCGACCAGCTTTGCTTATTCATTCATCAATGTCTTGGGAATTGGGCGATGGTTGAGAGGCTGAAGGATTGCTGCTATTTTTTGTTGCTGTGCAGAAGAAAAAAAATCTTTCCAAGAAACTCTGTCGGCTGAAAACTTTCCGGCAACATTAAAGTCTTCTTGCATTGCACTGCTGAAATCAAACGAGGGCAAGTTAAACCGCCTGAGAAATTGATTCAAAATTAAATTCGGGTGGGTAATGACATCTTCATATACAAGCCAATTTTTCGGAACAACCGATAGAAGCAAAATTTCCGTGCGAAGCGCTATGCCAATTGCAATCACCTCATAATCTTCAAGATTTTTTTCCAGCAGAGGAGCATACGGTGAGAGGTTTTCATACGATGCGACAGCGCAGTTCAGCATTTCCGGTGTTAGATAATCATACCATGTTTTGTGAAAACCATTACGTACGAGTGAATGTAGAATTTCTTCAGGTTGCCGCCAGATTCCATAGACACTTACTGCCGGAAAATGGTGTTGCAGCCAGTCAATTTTAAAATGAAATTTCGTGTCTTTAATCAGATTCAGTTTCGGCTGTACCTGTTGCGAACTACTGTAATTCTTGAACCAATCCGATTGAATATAATCGTGGTCTATTTCCCCCTTCAATAGATGTTCAATGAACTGCGCGGTCAGCGGATGTTGTTCATTTACCTGCCATCGTTGCCATTGTGTTTTTGAAACTTCCGTGCTGTTGAACGGCTGGAAAATTAAATTCACTTCAGGATGCAAGGAGAGAACCCGCGCAATCATGGAGGAACCGCAACGGTCAAAACCTTCAAGTAAACAAAGTTGAAATTGTTCCTTCACGCTTCTTGCAGATGTTTCACCCAATAGGTTCTGATGACGCCTGTGCCGTTGAAGTTTTCTTTGAACTTAAAAAGAGGCCAGTTGATATGCTTGCCGCCTTGCTCTGTCGAGATGCCGTAGTTCAATACTTTCATTCCCTTCTTCATCGCAAGATGAATGAGTTGCGCAACTCCGAAATTCAAAGGACGCAAATTTTGGTATTCATAATTCATCGGAGCGTAAAAAATATGCCAGCCGCGCTCATTCAACTGCATAATGAAAAAACCTGCGGTTAATATATCTCCTTTAAAAATTCCTGCTACAAAACATTGCTCAGGATAGAGTCGTAATATCGTTTCAAATTCCTCAAAGGTATGTGTGGGCTTTTTCTGAAAGCGCATTTCCAGCGACTTGCAGAGGATTTCATAAAAATTTGCCAACTCAGCATTCCCAGAAAGATTTTTGAAAACAAGTTCTTCCTTAATTCCTTTTCTTATTTCATTCCGGTTTTTCTGCGGAAACTGCATCAGAAATTCTTCAAAATTTTCATTGAAGGTGAATTGCTCCAGCGGAAAGAATGTCGCGAGTTCTTGCTCTTTTCTCTCATAATTAAAATGCACGAGCGCAAAATCAAATTGGTCAACTAAAACTTTATTGAAAATCTTTGGACCCTGCCGAAATTCAATCTGGTTAACTTGTTCTTGATTTGCATATTCATGCAGACTTTCCAAAATGCTGAAAATATCTTCCAGCGGTAAGGTCTGCTCGAATACAAGTCCGCCATAGGATGTTCCGGGGTGCGACTTCAGCACTTTTTTTCCATCGGCTGCTTTAATAATGGCTGCGGGAAAAACAGAGAGTAGTTTATTGCCCTCGTAAAATAACAGAGAAGCATCCGCAAACTTCCCGACTGGATGATAGCTCATAAAACGCTGCCTGTGAAACAACGTGCCATTGATGGAATTATCAATGAAGCTGTCCCACCTTTCTGCTAAAGCGGGTTCATATTTCACCAATCGAATTTGCGCCATTCCTTATTCTAAAGGCTCTAAGATAGCAATGAATAGTTAGACGTATTTGCATTTTTCTTAGTTTGCATTCATGTCCATCAAAGACATCCTCTTAAAAAAGCGCAGCGGAGATGCACTGACTGACGCAGAGATTGAATTCTTCGTGCATGGTTTTACCGGAAACCGAATTCCTGATTACCAGGCGTCAGCGTTGTTGATGGCTATCTATTTTCAAGGATTAAATAAGAAAGAAACGATTGCGCTTACGCAGTCAATGATTACATCAGGGGAAGTGCTTAACCTCTCCTCAATTCGCAGAATTAAAGTAGATAAGCACAGCACAGGCGGGGTTGGAGATAAAACTACGCTTGTGCTTGCGCCATTGGTTGCAGCAGCAGGTGTTCCGGTTGCAAAGCTTTCGGGAAGAGGACTCGGGCATACTGGCGGCACGATTGACAAGTTGGAATCCTTTAGAGGATTTCATGTGGAATTGACAAAAGAAGAATTTTTGGAACAGGTAAAATCCATCGGTATCGCTGTGGCTGCGCAAAGCGCAAACCTTGTTCCTGCTGACAAGAAGTTGTATGCGCTGCGCGATGTTACCGCAACGGTTGAGAACAAATCGTTGATCGCTGCCAGCATCATGAGCAAGAAGCTTGCATCAGGAGCAGATGCAATTGTGCTTGACGTGAAATGCGGTGATGGCGCGTTTATGAAAAACAAAAAGGAGGCGACTGAACTCGCGCGTCTGCTTGTTGACATCGGCAATAGCATGGGCAAAAAAACGATGGCGGTGATTACGGACATGGAACAGCCTTTGGGAAATGCAATCGGGAATGCGCTGGAAGTGAAAGAAGCAATTGAAACGCTGCGTGGAAACGGTCCAAAGGATTTGCAAGACTTGTGTATCGCTATGGGAGCACAGATGCTGCTGCTTGCAAAAGCGGCAAAGAATGAAGGGGAGGCGAAAAAGAAATTGCAAAGACTACTTTCAAACGGGAAGGCTTTCGGGAAATTCAAAGAGTTTATTGTTGCGCAGGGTGGGGATGTGGGTCAGGCGGAGAAGACAGAATTGTTGCCGCAAGCGCATATCCAGCATATTGTTACCGCTCCGAAAAGCGGTTTTATAAAATCCATCCGCGCGGAAGGGATAGGCAATGCCGCCATGTTGCTGGGCGCGGGCAGATTGCAGAAAGGAGATGCCATTGATTTGTCAGCGGGAATCGTATTGCATAAAAAAGCTGGCGAGAAGATTAAAATAGGAGAGAAGCTTGCAATTCTTTATACCAACAATGAAAGCAAACTTGCGGAAGCAGAAGAAAAATTACTCGCTGCATATTCATTTTCACCCGCAAAACCTAAGAATACTCCATTGATACTCGGCAAGGTGATTTAGGCGGTTTTTACATTATCGAATCATCGAATTAACAAATCACCGAATCAGACTCCAACGGGATGCCAGGTGGTTTTGGTTTCCTGCGTGTCGAGAATGAAGTAAGGATTTTGGTAGGACTCATTCAGCCATTCGGCATTTCTGCGCAAGATGACGCGCTTCACATTTAGCGTTGCGTTTTCCTGCACGGCTTTGATTTCTTTTTTATCCTCACCGCAAAACACGATTGCGTTCACATCCATGTGCGAAGCGAAATGCCCGAGCAACTCTTTCCTGAATCCGGTTAAAATATTTACCACGCCACCCGAAACATCGGATGAATGGAGCACTTCTGCCAGCGTTACCGCGCAGAGCGGCAGTGATTCGGAAGCAAGCGCGATGCACGTATTTCCACCTGCGATAACTGGAATCACCGTTGAAATCAATCCCGCCAATGTATTTTCTTCGGGAGCAATGATGCTCACCACACCGGTGGGTTCGCAGAGGGAAAAGTTGAAGTAAGAGGCATTCACGGGGTTCACGCTGCTGAAGATTTGCTGATACTTGTCAGCCCAGCCTGCGTAATACACCAGCCTGTCAATGGCGAGCGCCACTTCGCGCGTGGCTTCGTCAATGCCATATCCCTGTTGTATCATCTCCGAAACAAACTGCGCACTTCTTCCTTCGAGCATTTCGGCAATGCGATAAATAATCTGCCCGCGATTAAACGCGGTGAGCGATGCCCATTTTTCAAACGCATTTCGCGCAGCGACAACCGCATCACGAAAATCTTTTCGCGATGAGCGGCAGATGTTCGCGATAGTTGCGCCCTTTTTATTTTTCAGCTTGTAGTACCTGCCCGACTCGGTGCGCGGAAATTTCCCGTCAATGTAAATCTTATACGTCTTCTGCACCTTCAGGCGCGCACCGTTGCTCTGCTTTCCGTTCATGGCGATATGCGAAAGCGTATCGGGATTTACTTTCACTTTTTTCAGGAGTGCTTTTGCCATATCTCAAATATACACTTCCGGATTATTGCGGCATAGCCCAGTTTTCGATTTCAAATTCGCTGATATTGGCGAAATGTTTTTCATTGTTCGTAACTAACCTTAGCTCGTTCTCTATTGCGATTCCGGCAATCAATAAATCAATATCATCCACCAGAGTTCCTTTTTTTCTTAGCAGCGCATACCAGAAGGCGGCAACATCAGCGCTTATCTCTGTAAGCGACATGATTTCACATTTGCCGCTGAATTTTTCAAAATCGCTGAGTTGTTTTTTGACGCCTTTGAACTGCAATCCGCTTTTGATTTCATAATAAGTGATAATGCTGATTTTAATGGAGGGGAAGTGATTCAGGTAGTTGCTGAATCGCTGAACAACCGCGCTGTTCCCTTTTATATAATACGACAGGATATCGGTGTCAATGAGGCGCTCGTTCACAGGATGCGTCTTGTGGTGTTTGCTTTCCTTCTTTTGTGCAGATGCTTCGTGAGGTCGTTGAAAGTAGAATCATCCATCTCTTTCCACGAGCCGGCAAAGGAAAGGATGTCGCTCTTGTCAGAACTGCTGTTTTCCAGTTTCTCAATGAAATGCAACACATCTTTCAACTTGCGCTGCGAAATTTTATCCAGCCTGTTGATGATGCTCGACTTAATTTTCTGTTCGTTTTTCATTACTGCACAAACTTATATTAAAAGTGGAATAATGTATCTGCAAGTTGCCTTGCCGCACATGCTGGCGCACAGCAGAAATACCGCTGCCTCCTTTCCTCAATTAAACTCCACATATCCCCCCAGTCCGTGCAAGCCGCCCTCTCTGCCGATGCCGCTTTCTTTATATCCTCCGAAGGGTGAAGCAGGGTCAAACTTATTATAGGTATTTGCCCACACCACGCCCGAACGCAGTTTGCTTGCTACTTTAAAAATCTTTGAGCCTTTGTCCGTCCATACGCCACCCGACAATCCATAGGGCGTGTTGTTTGCTTTTTCAATCGCCTCATCCACCGTGCGAAATGTCTGCACGGCAAGCACGGGTCCAAAGATTTCTTCCTGCACGATGCGGTGCGATTGCGAGCAATTGAGAAAGAGCGTGGGTTTGCACCAGTATCCTTTCTGCGGCAGTGCGCAGGACGACTGATAAATTTCCGCGCCTTCTTTTTTCCCGAGTTTCAAATAACCTTCGATGGTTTCCAATTGCGCTTTCGAGTTAATCGCACCGATGTCGGTGTTCTTGTCGAGCGGGTCGCCAACGATGAGCGTTTCCATCCTGTCCTTCAACTTGCGAATCAGCTTTCCGTAAATTCCTTCCTGCACAAAAAGGCGCGAACCTGCGCAGCACACATGCCCTTGATTAAAGAAAATTCCATTTACGATGCCTTCCACCGCCTCATCAAGCGCGGCATCTTCAAACACGATGTTGGCGGCTTTGCCCCCCAGCTCGAGCGTATATTTTTTCTGCGTGCCTGCAATTGCTTTCTGAATCATTTTTCCGACTTGCGTGCTGCCGGTGAATGCGATTTTGTCAACGTCAGGATGCTCCACCAATGCGGCTCCCGTTTTGCCCGCGCCTGTAATAATATTCACCACACCGGGCGGCAGGTCGGCTTCCTGGATTAATTCAGCCAGCTTCAACGCAGTGAGTGGCGTGGTTTCCGCAGGTTTTAATACAACGGTATTTCCTGTGGCGAGCGCGGGCGCAATTTTCCATGCCGCCATCAGCAGCGGAAAATTCCACGGGATAATTTGTGCTGCCACACCGAGAGGCGCAGGTTTTTTCCCCGGAAAAGCATAGCGCAGTTTATCCGCCCATCCTGCATAATAAAAAAAGTGCGCGGCAGCCAGCGGCACATCCACCGTTTTCGCTTCGCGTATCGGCTTGCCGCCATCGAGCGATTCCAGCACGGCAAATTCGCGCGCACGTTCCTGCATCAACCGTGCGATGCGGTAGATATATTTCCCGCGTTCTTTCGCGGACATTTTCGACCACACGTTTTCATAAGCGCCACGTGCTGCTCGCACTGCGCGGTCAACATCTTCCGAAGTCGCTTCCCCTACTTCCGCTATTTTTTCTTCGGTAGCGGGATTGATGGTTTTGAAAAATTTTTCTTTCGAGGGCTTCACGAATTTGCCATTGATGAACAGGTCGTAGCGCTCCTTCAATTCAACATGCTCCGCGCCTTCGGGCGCGGGCGCATAGCTCCAGCCGGTGTTGAATTCGAGCACGTGGGGTGATTTGGGTTTGGCAGGCATCCGTTGCAATTATTCTTGCTGCTAATATCGGAGATTTGATTTAATGGAGGGAAGGAAGAAGATCACCGCGTGTGGTTAAATGTTCGTTGTTGTTGCGGCTTTTAATTGCCGTTGGCTTTCGCGCTTGTTGCACAACTCTGTGTTGCCTCACCTCGCCCCTCTGCAAAGGCTGGTCACTTGCACAAATTAGTTCCTAAATAAATGTGTGCATAGGCAAGCTCCAAAGGAGAGGGGAGAAATTTCGCGCACCGCCCTTCTTCACAGAAAGATATGCGGGAGATAGGTTATGTGTAAAGGGGAGTTTTGCACAGGGATGGAAAAGGATGTAGGGAAAAGAGAATTTGTCATGTGGAAGTCATTTCTGGGCTGCGGGATGAATTTTAAGATATGTTCTTAGTAAATTGCAGGAAACAGGAAACCATGTTTTGCAAATTAATCTCACAAACACTTCTGCCGTTCACCTGTTTTCTTCTGCTTTGCTTTCAAGCAAACGCGGAGCAAAGCCATCGCTTTGCCGACACTTCGGGAGTGTAGCAGATTACAGAAAGTCTAATGTCAATGTCTTCTCCACTTATAATTGAGATATCCACTGGAACCTATTCTGTGACAGGTGATGCTGTTTTTGATAACCATACTTATCAAACCATTAGTTCAGGAGGTGACCCGGTTTGGGTTAGGCAGGATTCCGGCAAGGTCTATTATCTCAACTACCAGCAGCAAGAGCGTCTGCTCTATGATTTCACTCTGAATGTAGGTGATTCTTTTGATGTGAGGAACGGACCAAATTATTTCTCTTTTCTGAAAGTGAACTCTGTTGACACAGTGATTTTGGGAAGGACAAGAAAAAGAATGTTTCTCAGTTGTGACGATTGTGGTAACTATCAAAGTGAAATATGGATAGAAGGAATAGGGAATATCAACCCGACTTTTTATTTCCCTTTTGAGCGTGACTTTGTTTTTGACGGTGGGGAATACCGAGTGCTTTGTTATTCTGAAAACGGGGCACTGGTTTATCAAAACCCGGCTTACAATGATTGCTTTTATGACACCATCATTTATCTCTCGGATAAAAATATTTTAGAAGCGGAAGTAAGAACATACCCCAACCCCGTTTCGGATGTTCTGTTTGTTGACCTGCCTTCAAATGAGGAAGTGGAAGTGTGCCTTTCCTCCATGCTGGGCGTTGAATTGTTTTGCGAAAAACATTCCGGCAACATGCAAATAGAGATGCGGCAATATCCCGAAGGCATTTACCTTTTGCAAATCAAGAGCGGGAAAGGGAGTGTGGCAAAGAGGATTGTGCGGGAGCGGTAAATTGTAGAGCGACCCTCTAAATTATTCATTGCCGTTGGCTTCAGCCAACGGAATCAGATGCAAAAGCAAAGGGCTTTAGCCAAAAGGAACAGGCAATTGCGGCTAAAGCCTTGTTCACTACGCCATTTATTCCGTTGGCTAAAGCCAACGGCAAAGAAGAAAACAAAAAAGGGACGCATAGAGCGTCCCTTTTTTATGCAAAAAATTTTTACCTTCTCCTGTTCAACATGCTGATGTAGTAGAGCAGCGTAGCGAGTGAGGCGAGCGCGGCAACCACGTATGTCATTGCAGCCCACTTGAGGGCGTCTTTCGCCTGCGTTTGTTCCTGCGCAGTAGTGATACGCGCGCTTTGCAGCCACACCAGGGCGCGATGCGAAGCGTCAAACTCGACAGGCAGCGTGATGAAGCTGAAGAGCGTTGTCATCGCAAAGAGCGCCACGCCAATCGTGAGCGGAATAATCGAAACCTGTATCAGCAGGATGCCCGCAAGCAGCACCCACTGCATCCAGCCGGAGGTGAAACTCACGACAGGCACGAGCGTGGAGCGCATCTGCAGCCAGAGGTATGATTTGGCGTGCTGCACCGCGTGCCCGCATTCATGGGCGGCAACGGCAGCAGCGGAAACGTGCCTTCCATGATACACTTCGGGGCTGAGGTTCACGGTGCGTTTCATCGGGTTGTAGTGGTCGGTGAGTTGCCCCGGCACAGAAATCACCTGCACATCACTGATGTTGTTTTCACGCAGCATCTTCTCAGCGATTTCCTTGCCGCTCAGTCCTGAGGAGGTGGGCACTTGTGAATATTTCTGGAATTTGCTTTTGAGCCGTGCGCCAACCGCCCAGCTTGCACCCATAATTAAAAGGATAAGAATCATGTACATTTTGCGTCAGTTTTAGTTTAAAAAATACAACGCAAGGTTTTCAAATTACGTGCCTTGCGGTTTTCCTGTTAAAATGTCACCCTTTTCAGGCAGCCTGTTCCTGCAATTCTGCAACAAGGGAAAGCCCGGAAGAAGTGACGGTGTTTAAAATATCCATTACGGCATCAAGCGTTTCCGCCATTACTAATTGCTGGCGAAGGGGCTTGATATTATGGAAACCCCTGAAATAGTTAGCGTAATGCCTGCGCATTTCGAGGATGCCAAGTTTCGGTCCCTTCCACTCCACGGAGCGCATTACGTGTTCGCAGCAGGCTTCCACGCGCTCTGCAACAGTAGGCGGGGCAAGGATTTCTCCGGTTTTGAGAAAGTGTTTTATCTCGCGGAAAATCCACGGATGCCCGATGGATGCCCTGCCAATCATAATGCCGTCAACGCCATAAGTATCGCGCATGAGCTTTGCCTTTTGGGGAGTGTCCACATCGCCATTGCCAAACACGGGAATCTTCATGCGGGGGTTATTCTTCACCGCTGCGATGAGCGTCCAGTCGGCATCGCCCTTATACATCTGTTTGCGTGTGCGCCCGTGAATGGAGATGGCTTTGATGCCAATGTCTTGCAGCCGCTCGGCAACCTCCACCACATATTTTGTGTTTTCATCCCACCCGAGGCGTGTCTTCACGGTAACGGGCAAGGAGGTGGATTTCACGATTTCTTCCGTGAGCTTTATCATTTTTGGAATATCACGCAGAATGCCCGCTCCGGCATCTTTACAAACCACTTTATGCACCGGGCAGCCGTAGTTGATGTCGAGAATATCGGGCTTTGCTTCCTCAACAATCTCTGCCGCCCTGCGCATGGATTCAATTTCGCCCCCAAAAATCTGGATGCCGATAGGTCGCTCGTAGTCGAAGATGTCGAGCTTCTTCACGCTCTTATCGGCAAAGCGAATCAGCCCTTCGGAAGAGATGAACTCGGTGTACATCAAATCCGCGCCATGCTTCTTGCACAGCCCGCGGAAGGGAGGGTCGCTCACGTCTTCCATCGGGGCAAGCAGCAGGGGGAATTCACTCAATTCGATGTTACTGATTTTTACCACGCTGTTCGTTTTCTTTTTGGAGATGTAAATTTACGCACGCATTCCTCTATTAAAAAATGCTTCTGCCTACTCGCTATCATTCCCGCAACTAATGAATCCTTCCGAACGAACCCCGCAACAAAATACGAGTCTCTTTTTCTTAGTATGGATGGGTTGTTTCCTGTGCTTTACGCTCCTGTCGCAAGGCTTTCTCATGCTTTATTTCGGCAAGGAAGGCTACGAAGCGTTCATTGCGGGAGCAAGTTTCTCTGCGCAGGATATTGAAATAGTGCGGTATGTTCAAATATTCTATTCCATCGGCATTTTCGGAATTCCGCCCCTGCTGATTATTCTGCTGAACAAGCCGCGTGATTGGTCGTTTATCAAAATGAACCGCCTGCCTGATGCGCGGCTGTGGGGGCTAACCATTCTCTTAGCGCTATTCAGCCTTCCGGTGGTTGCGTGGATGCTGGAAGTAAATCAGGCGTTTGAATTTCCCTCCGCCTTTCAGCAATTTGAAAGCTATCTGCGGGAAATGGAAGCGCAAAACGGGGAACTCCTCAAGGCGATGCTGAATATGGGGAGCAACTATGATTTTATGATCACCTTCTTCATGATAGCCATCGTTCCGCCTGTGGTGGAAGAACTGTTGTTCAGGGGAACGATGCAGCAATTACTCCAAAAGCAGGTGGGGGCGCATGTTGCAATTTTTGTAACGGGGGCATTTTTCAGTTTCGTCCACGGAGATTTTTATGGATTCCTGCCGCGCATGATGCTGGGGGTATTATTCGGATATATGTTCTTATGGAGCGGCAGTCTGTGGGTGCCGATATTCGCGCACCTCTTGCACAATGGCTTGCAGGTAGTGCTGCTGTTTCTGTTTCAGCGCGGCACTATTAAGGTGGATATTGAGCAAATCGAATCCTTCCCGCCATACATTACGATGGGTGCAACAATTCTTCTTTTCGCTACCCTTTCTATCTTTGACTACGTAGCGCGGAGTAAAAACACAAACGATGGAGAAAGATTGGATAAAAGTATTCACGACACCTGATGTCATAAAAGCCGATTTGGTGAAAGACCTGTTGGATAATAACGACATCCCTGCCGTAGTGCTGAATAAGAAGGAAACGCTCACCGCCCTCATTGGCGAGGCTGAAGTCTATGTGGAGCGCGAAGATGCGGTGAAAGCCATCAACCTCATTAAAAGCACTTTTGATGCGTAATTTTTTGGTCCGTTTTCAAACGGCAGTCATCTTCGTTGGGACGATGATAGCGGGTATTTGGTGGAATGTTTACTCTTATGGCGTGCTAATGGGAATTATCATTCTCTTTACCCTGTATGAGTATTTCAAAATCATCAGCTACACGCGCGAGGCGAATAAAGTAAGTATCCTTTACATGCCTCTGGGTGTGCTAACAGGGCTTGCTACCTTCGCTTCTTCTCTTCTTGTTCTCGAAGGATTTGTGAGCAGCGTGATTTATGTGGTACCCACCTGCCTCTTGTTTTTGTTCTTCGCGCTTGAGATTTTTTCAGAGTCGCAACGCCCTCTGGCAAACATCGCGCAGAACATAACGGGCATCATTTACGTATCTATCCCTTTCGCTATCCTGAATTATTGTGCGATAAAGGACTTCAACTATGAGCCGAGGATTGTGCTCGGCATTTTATTTCTTGTTTGGATAAGCGATGCCGGGGCGTATGTGTTCGGCTCGCTGTTCGGGAAGCATAAGTTTTTGGAAAGAATTTCACCGAATAAAACCATCGAAGGATTCTTCGGAGGGGCGGTGGGGTGTCTGATAGTGGCTTATCTGCAATACCTGATCTTTAAAATATTTGGATTGAGGGACTGGCTGGTGTTGTCTTTGATAATCTGGATTTCTGCAACCATGGGTGACTTAATTGAATCCATGTTTAAGCGAAGCGTGAGCATCAAAGACACCGGCACATTTTTTCCGGGGCACGGAGGATTCTTAGACAGGTTTGACGCATTCATATTCGCAGCCCCTTTTGCGGCTGCCTATATTTTGCTGATTAGATGAAAAGAAAGGAATTGACCGTTATCAATTGCGGGAAGGCTTGCGGGGATTACATTTGATATTGATTAGCGCGTTGCTTAACTTAGAGTTAGTGAACTATTTGATAGATTTTGACTTTCATAACAATACTCAACTAAACACGGTTTCAGAATGACTACGATTCACAAAGAAGGTTACAAGATTTTAGGCGGTTTATTTGTATCGCTGGCTGTCGTGAACCTGATGGTGCGTAATCTCACAGACGACAATAACATCATTTTTGCCACCACCGCCATCTCTGTTTTCCTGTTTCTTTTCACGGCTTATTTTTTCCGCAATCCGAAGCGCTATATCGTAGCCGAAGATGACATGGTGCTTTCACCATGCGATGGGAAGGTAGTAGCCATTGAAGAAGTGTATGAACCGGAATATTTCAAAGACAAAAGATTACAGGTTTCCATTTTCATGTCGCCCACCAATGTGCATGTGAACTGGAATCCTATCAGCGGGGAAGTAAAGTACTCTAAATATCACCCCGGTAAATATTTGGTGGCTTGGCATCCGAAATCCTCGGTAAAAAACGAGCGCACCTCGATTGTAATTGAAGATGAAGCTGGCGTAGAAGTGCTCGTGCGCCAGATTGCAGGCGCGCTCGCAAGACGCATCGTGAACTATTGCGAAGAAGGCACAGAAATCGAACAAGGAAAACAACTCGGATTTATTAAATTCGGCTCGCGCATTGACTTGTACCTGCCTCTGGATGCCAAAATGGAAGTTGACCTGAAACAAAAAGTGAAAGGCGGAAAAACAGTTATCGCCCGCTTCGAATAAAACATTTTCCCATGAAACCTATTCTCACCCTGCTCATCACTGTTGCTATTTGCGCAGCGATGAATGCCCAAACATCAAATACAGAGCAGCAAGCAGCTCCTTCACAAACTGCTCCCACACAAACAGAGCCGGCAAAGAAAATCGCTTATGAAGTAGTACCCGCAAAGCGTGTAGTAACGCCAACTACTCCGCCACCCGCTGATATGCAGCCTGCGGACATTTCAGAAATCGAAAAGATACAACACGACAAACAGGTGCAACAAAAAATTGAACAGCGCAACGCTTCACAGGCTCCACCGCAGCAGGCTGCTCCCTTGAATCAGCCGGTGTACGAACTCAAAGACGAGAAACCCAAAGAATAATTTTTCCCCCGCAGATTTTCGCAGATTAAGCTACACGCAGATAACGCAGAAAAACATTCAGCGTAAATTTGCTGTTCAAAAATCTGCCCCCATCAGCAGGAAAAATTTCAGGCTATTTTATCTCCTGGCAAATTTCAATCAATATCCCATTTGTGCTTTTCGGATGCAGGAACGCAACTAACTTATTATCAGCGCCAGGACGGGGCGCATTCAACACTAAGAAGCCCTCTGAACTCAGACGCTCTACTTCTGCGTAAATATCTTTTACTTCAAAAGCGATGTGGTGAATGCCTTCCCCTCTTTTCTCAATGAATTTTTGAATCGCGCTGTCGGCTTTGGTCGCTTCAAGCAATTCAATCTTTGTTTCCCCGATTTTGAAGAAAGAAGTGCTTACTCCTTCCGACTCTACCTTTTCTCTTTTGTAAGGCGCTTTTCCAAACAGCCGCTCAAACACGATGTTTGATGCTTCAAGGTCTTTCACTGCGATGCCGATATGTTCTACGTTGAGCATGGAAGGTGTTTTGGTTAATTTCGATTTGAAAGTTAAATGGTTTAGCAAACTTTCGTTAAAGCACGAGCGTTGGCTTCTCCCCTTATAGGGGAGACACAGAGGAGTATCTTTTGAATTAAAGATAAATGCTCTTAATTAGCGTACCCCTTTGTATTTCCCCCAAAAAGGGGAAACGCCTTACGCGCAATGCAAATGACTGCTCATGAACTCGCCCGTCTATCTTGACTACAATGCCACCACGCCCGTTGACCCGCGTGTGCTTGATGCGATGCTGCCTTATTTCACCCAAAAATTCGGCAACGCAGCCAGTAAGACACACGCTTTTGGATGGATAGCCGAACAAGCAGTTGACACCGCGCGAAAGCAAGTCGCTACGCTCATCAATGCCGAGCCATCGGAAATCATTTTTACTTCAGGAGCTACTGAGGCGATTAACCTTTCCTTAAAAGGCGCTTATGAAGCCTATCGCACCAAGGGCAACCACATCATCACCGTTGAAACAGAGCATAAGGCTGTGCTTGACTGCTGTAAAAAACTCGAACAACAAGGTGCGCAAGTCACATACGTTCCGGTGAATAGCGATGGGCTTGTTTCCATTTCCCAATTGCAGCAAGCCATTACCCCGCAAACAATCATCATCTGTGTGATGCTCGCCAACAATGAGATTGGCATCATCCAGCCCGTAGAAGACATCGCGCTTATCGCCCACGCGCGCAACATTATTTTAATGAGCGATGCCACACAGGCTGTTGGAAAAATAAAAGTAGATGTGCAGCAAAGCCACATTGATTTGATGCCCCTCAGCGCGCATAAATTTTATGGACCAAAAGGCGCGGGCGCATTATTTATCCGTAGGAAAAACCCGCGCGTAAATCTCATTGCGCAAATGGATGGTGGCGGACACGAAAGAAATCTTCGTTCAGGCACACTGAATGTGCCGGGCATCGTAGGGCTGGGCAAAGCATGTGCAATCGCAGCCGATGAAATCGCAGCCGACATACAACGCATCACGCGCCTGCGCGATATACTGCAAACCACGCTGCAACAACTCATCCCAAACACGCGCGTCAATGGCAGTCTCACCGCGCGTCTTCCAAATACGCTCAATATCGCCTTTCCTGGCATAGAAAGCATCGCACTGCTCAAGCATCTTGCAAACACAGTCGCAGCAGCATCGGGCAGCGCCTGCACTTCAGCAATACCCGAACCTTCGTATGTGTTAAAAGCGCTCGGCTTGGATGACACCACCGCTTATTCTTCCATCCGCTTCAGCCTCGGAAAACCAACTACGGCTGATGAAATCCAATTTGCAATTCAGCAAATAACAGCGGCAGTCAGCAAACTTGAAGTTTAAAATTGAGTGAAAAAATTCATGTAATAAAAACTGTCGCGCTTACTTCGGCATCAGCCTGTCAATCATCGTTTTGATTTGCGCAGGATCGTTGGTTTCCATCATCTGCTTCACAAGCGGAGTCATGTCAAGCACGGGCATCCCTTCGGGAAGTATGAATAATTTTTCGTCAACGGTTTTTTTCTCTACGGAAACCTTAAAGTTGGAAACTTCGCTGGTTTTATTGTCTATGATGCTGCCTTCAAGCGGAAAGGAGGCTTTCATTGTAGCATCCATGCCCTCTGTGAGTTTCAGCATTTCAAGCAAAGGTGTGATGCTGAAAGGAATATCCTGCGTAAGCCAAACGGTGGCGGTACTTGCCTCCTCCTTAATAACATATTTGCGGCATTTGAAGCCATTAATTGTTTTGGTTTCATCTGTAGCCGTAACCTGCGCCTGACTTTTGCTGCCTGCTCCTAAATAATCAGAGAAAGGACCTAAAAAAGCAGGCATTTCCGGCATTCCGCTCAGTACGCTCAGATTCATTTTCGCCACCATCTTCTGATTAGCGCCCTGATTTACCACGGAGAAAAAATCACCTGATTTTACATTCAGCACCATTTGCTGCGTTGTTCCGGGGTTGATGGCAATTTGGTCGTTTTTCACCGCAAGCGATACGCTGCTGCCTACCGCTCCGCTCTTGCCGGATGTGATTGTGAGGTTGCCTTCAAAAGTATTGGTTCCCGCAAATGTTTTGAGAAAAACGGCAACAAGAAAGATGGCTGAAACAACTGTGCTACGCATGAGTTTGATTTTGTTTTTTAAAGTTAAGACAAAAGGAAACCTCTGCGGTCGCAATTTATGTGCCGTTTAATTGACTATCGCCTGAAAGGGGAAATCGCGAGGATTATCTTCCTTTGGGAGGACGCGCTTCGTTGACCACGAGGTTCCTGTCAAGGAATGCAACTCCGTTCAGCTTGTCAATGGCTTCCTTGCCTTCGCTGTCGTTGGGCATTTCGATGAAGCAGAAGCCGCGGCTCCTGCCTGTTTCACGGTCGGTGACAATCTTTACAGATGCCACTTCGCCATACTGCTGAAATAATTCTTTCAACTGTTCTTCCTGTGCGCGGAAGTTGATGTTTGCTACGTAGATATTCATTGAATCAAAAAATAAAAATGAGATACAAATGTATTTAAAAATTTGGATTTACTAAGATGCGGGAAAGAAATACTTCCAGAAAACCAGAATGCCTGTAACAGCAGCCGCGAGCGCGGAAAGCAATACTGCTCCTGCCCCAGTGTCCTTCACTTTTCCTGCAACAGGATGTTGTTCGGGCTTCACTAAATCTGTGAGCGCTTCAAGGGCTGAATTAAACACTTCAGACGCCATCACCATGCCGATGCAGAGAACAACGATGCACCATTCAGTCGTTGTGATGTTAAAATAAACTCCAAACGCTATTGCTACGATTGCTGCGAATAAGTGAACGCGCATGTTGCGCTCGGAAAGCAGAATGCTCCAAATTCCCCGAAAGGCATAATGGAAACTGTTGAGGAAATTTTTCAGAAGAGACATGCGGTGAATTTAAGGATTCACTTTCTCCATCATGACAACGAGAGTTCCTGTATTTACCAAATCGAATAACTCAATTACATCTTTATTATACATGCGAATACAGCCGTGTGAAGCGGGTGTACCGATAAGCCCTTCTTCAGGTGTACCGTGAATGTAGATATAGCGCTGCTTTGAATCAATTCCTTTCCCTTTATTAATACCCGGTTCCATTCCCTCCAGCCAAAGGATGCGCGAGGTAACATAGTCTTCTTCCGAATCTATGGGTTCTTTCAGGATTGTTGCTGTTTTGCCTGCATCTTTTCTGCCCAGAAAAATCGTGTTGGGCTTTGCACCGTTACCAATCTTTTCCGCGATGCGATGAACGCCCAACGGAGTTTTTCCGCTGCCTGCTGTGTTTCCAATCCCGTTCTTTGCTGATGAGATGTGGTAATTTTTTTTAATGGTATCATTTCGTACCAAATACATTTCCTGCTTCTGAATATTCACGAGCAGAAAAGATTGGTCTTTTGTGTAGTTGAATTTCTTCTGAAGGAGTTGTGAAGTGGACTGAATGGTAGTTTCCGTTTGGAAAAACAACGATAAACAGAATAGAAATAAAATCATCAGGCTTTAATCGTAGTAACGAAAGGTAAAAGCCAAAATTGGCTCTTTCTGATTGAAAGGTTTTTAATTCCCTTCAAGCGCAGCTGCTCCGCTCACGATTTCTGTGAGTTCTGTGGTGATAGCTGCCTGACGAGCGCGATTGTAAGAAATCTTCAGGTCGCGCAGCAGTTCATTGGCATTGTCAGAAGCTTTATCCATCGCGGTCATGCGCGCTCCATGCTCCGAGGCATTGTTGTCAAGAATTGCTTTATAGAGTTGTGTCTTCAGGATTTTCGGAACGAGGTATTCAACGATTTCCTTTTTGCCGGGTTCAAAGATAAAATCAGGAACCTTCTTGCTTTTTGCAGCGGCAGGTGTTTCCACTTTCGGAATCGGCAGGAACTGCTCGTTGGTGAAAACCTGTGTGGCTGCGTTTTTAAATTTACTGTACACAAATTCCACCGAATCATACTTGCCACTTATAAAGCCTTCCATTGCATAGTCAGCCGCTTTGGAAACATTTTCAAACGTAAGGTTGGAGAATAGTCCGAGAAAATCCTTATTCACGGGATAAGGTTCACGCTTGAAATATCCATACCCTTTATTACCAATGGTCATAATTTCAACCTTGCCCTGCTTCGCTAAATCCTTATACTTATCCTTCACAAGAGTACGAGCCACCTTAATCAGGTTGGTATTAAAACCACCGCACAATCCTTTGTCGGAAGTAATCAAGATAATCAGCACACTTTTCACTTCACGCTTCTTCGCAAAATCAATTTCAAGAGCGCCTTCATTTCCCACGATGATATTGTTAAGCATCTCGGTGAGCTTTCCGGAGTAGGGACGCATCTGCGTAATAGCATCCTGCGCTCTGCGCAACTTGGCAGCCGAAACCATCTTCATGGCTTTCGTAATCTGCTGCGTAGAGGTTACCGATTGAATTCGGGTTCGTACTTCTTTTAGTTTGCCTCCGGGCATTTTTCTTTTATTAGCTGCAAGCTACAAGCCGCAAGCCGCAAGCCTTTTGCTGCGGTAGCGGATGATGCCCGCGATTATTTATTACCTTTTTCTATTGCTGTAATGAAAGCCTGAATCATTTTCTGTACTTCTTCCAATATTCCAAAACACCAGAAGAGTTGTTTCTCTTCTGCAAATCCAAGTTCTTTTACAATTAAAAGCTACGTTTCAACTTCAAATGATGAACCCAATGCCATTTCAAGAAACCGCACATAGTCTTTATCACTCTTCCTAACTACTGCCCTCTGCAATATTTGAAGGAACCGAAACTGCCGCTCTTCTCAACTGAGATGTAAGTCCGAATTTTTCTTTATCCGGTTACAACTCTGTCAACTTATAAACTTCAACAACCAGTTTCATTGCTTTCTGCCAAACCGTAAGTTGCTTGAAGTTTTTCATTCTGCTTGCGGCTTGAAGCTAAAGGCTTAAAGCTATTTCGAAAATTTATCCGACAGTTCCTTCGCCAATCCTTCAATCTGCTTAATCACTTCATCCTTAAATTCACCCGCTTTCAATGAATCTAATTCTTTGCGGAAACGCGCTTGCATCTGAATGTGAAATTCCGTTTCAAATTCTTTGATTTTATTTACAGGCACTTTCCCCAACAAGCCTTTCGTACCGCAATAGATAATTGCAATCTGGCTTTCAACGGTAAGTGGTGAATTTAAATTCTGTTTCAGGATTTCCACGTTGCGCGCCCCCTTGTCCAACACAGCTTTCGTAGCAGGGTCAAGGTCGGAACCGAACTTTGAGAACGCTTCCAACTCGCGATACTGCGCCTGATCAAGTTTCAGCGTACCTGCCACTTTCTTCATGGATTTAATCTGCGCATTACCACCTACGCGCGATACGGAGATACCTACGTTAATCGCAGGACGCACACCTGAATTGAAGAGGTTTGTTTCCAAGAATATCTGTCCGTCAGTAATTGAAATCACATTTGTAGGAATATAAGCAGAAACGTCACCTGCCTGTGTTTCAATAATCGGCAATGCTGTGAGTGAACCGCCTCCTTTCACAATCGGCTTCAACACATCCGGCAGGTCATTCATGTTTTTTGCGATGTCATCTTTCTCAATCACTTTCGCAGCGCGCTCCAGCAAACGGGAGTGCAGGTAAAATACGTCACCGGGATATGCTTCACGTCCCGGAGGGCGTTTTAACAACAACGATACTTCACGATACGCTACCGCTTGTTTTGATAAATCATCATAGATGATAAGAGCTGCACGACCCGAATCGCGGAAAAATTCACCAATCGAACAACCAGCAAACGGAGCATAAACCTGAAGCGGAGCCGGGTCAGATGCAGTTGCCGCAACAATTACCGTGTAAGCCATCGCACCGTAATCTTCGAGCGTCTTCGCTACGTTGGCAACGGTGGAGGCTTTTTGTCCGCAAGCAACATAAATGCAGAAAACCGGATTTCCTTTATCGTAATATTCTTTCTGATTGATAATTGTGTCAATAGCGATTTGTGTTTTTCCTGTCTGGCGGTCACCAATAATCAACTCGCGCTGTCCGCGACCAATTGGAATCATCGCATCAATAGCCTTGATACCGGTTTGCAGCGGCTCTTTCACCGGCTGGCGGTAAATAACCCCGGGAGCTTTGCGCTCAAGCGGCATTTCATACAACTTGCCTGTGATTGGACCCTTGCCGTCAATCGGCTGACCGAGCGTATTCACGACACGACCAACCATTCCTTCGCCTACGTTGATGGATGCAATAACGCCTGTTCTGCGCACAGTGTCACCTTCTTTAATATCCTGCGAGGGACCCATGAGCACCACGCCCACGTTGTCTTCTTCAAGGTTCAACGCGATAGCGCGAACGCCATTTTCAAATTCCACCAACTCACCGGCTTGCGCTTTGGTGAGTCCGTAAACACGCGCGATACCGTCACCGACTTCGAGCACGGTTCCTACTTCTTCCAATTCGGCTTCCGACTTGAACCCCGTTAACTGCGCCCGCAGGATTGCAGAAATTTCATCGGCTTTTACTTCTACCATTGTTCTTGGTTTTAATTTCCGTTAACGTAATTTTTTGAGATAGGCATTGTCCTCCAATCCCTTTTTTGCAAGCCACAAACTCTTGGCAATGCTTGCATCATATTGCTTGTCGCCATATTGCAGCACAAAACCGCCTACCAAACTTTCATCCACCTCAGTTGACAACTGAATGGTCTCCAGTTTCGCCTGTTGCTTCAGTGTGTTTAATAAGTTATCAATTTCCTTCTTGTCCAAAGGCGCAGCGGAAGTGATTTTCACTTTCGTGATATGCTGATTTACATCATACTGAAGAACGAAACTTGCCGAGATTTCTTTTAAATACACTTCGCGGCTTTTCTTGATCAGCAATTGCAGGAACAGCATCGTTAGCTCATCAACATTTCCGCCAACAACTGCTTTTAGGGCTTTCAATTTTCTGTCAGCGCTAATCAGCGGGCTTGCAAGCAGCACATCAAAATCCTTGCTTGCCTTTATCACCTTCAGCAAATACATCTGACTGTTATAAACTTCTTCCAGCTTTCCCTTCTCGACAGCAAAGTCGAGCAGCGATTTGGCATAGCGGGAAGCGAGTTTGACTGCGGACATGTCTTAATTGAGTTTCATTTCGTTTACCAATCCTGCTACGTAAGCATCCTGTGCCTGTTTGTCTTTCAACTCGCGTTTCAGGATTTTTTCAGAAACGCCCACTGCAAGCTGACCTATCTGGTTTTTCACATCAATGAGCGCAGCCATCTTTTGGTTTTCGATTTCCACTTTGGCGCTTGCTACAATCTTATGCGCTTCTTCCTTTGCCTTTCCTTTTGCCTCACTAATCAGATTATCACTGATAGCGCGCGCTTCTTTCAAAAGCTGAGCGCGCTCTTCCTTTGCTTCGGCAAGGATTTTTTCATTGTCAGACTTGAGCTTTGCCATTTCAGCGCGGGCATTCTCCGCCTGTTGCAAAGAAGTAGCAATGGATTGCTCCCGTTCGTCAAGCGCATTCAGAATCGGCTTCCATGCATATTTTTTCAAAATGAGGAAAACCGTTCCGAACGCAATCAACGTCCAGATAATCAACCCCGGATCAGGATTTATTAAATTTTTCATGGCTCTTTTTTAATGCGTGATTAAAAAATCGTTCTTCGGAAAATTTCCGCAGAAAAGGCAAACGGGATTAACCCAATGCCAAAAAGCAAATCACCGCACCGAACAGAGCAACACCTTCAATAAGCGCAGCCAGGATGATGGAAGCTGTGCGGATGTCGCCACTGGCTTCCGGTTGACGTGCAATCGCTTCAGCAGCGCTGCCGCCAATTTTACCAATGCCGAGTCCTGTTCCGAGTACTACAAGACCCACTCCGAGTCCGGCACCGAGAGGACCTACTGATTCCAATGCGAGAAAAATGGTTGATAACAACATTTGATTTAGGATTTATGGTTAGAAAATGTTTTCAGGTTTAATGATGCGCTGGTTCATCCACCGCCTGACCAATAAATAAGCAAGTCAGAAAAGTGAAGATATATGCCTGCAACGCAGCAACAAATAATTTAATGATGTACATAAAGATGGTAAACGCCACCACTCCGGCTCCAACGCCCAATGTGCCTGCGCTTCCCACTTGAGGTCCGAGGATGAACACGAGACTCACGATGCTCAACAATACAATGTGTCCCGCAAGGATATTGGCGAAAAGACGAATCATCAAGGCAAAGGGCTTCGTCAATACGCCAACAAATTCAATCGGGGCGAGAATCAATTTCACCGGAACGGGGATGCCGGGAGGCCAAAAGATGTGTCCCCAGTAGTGCTTGTTTCCGCTGATATTAATAAGGAGTAAAGAAAGTCCGGCAAGCGTAAGCGTTACTGCGATATTTCCGGTAACATTTGCTGAACCGGGAAAAATCGGAATTAGTCCCAGCAGATTATTCATCCAAATGAAAAAAAACAACGTGAGCATGTAGGGCATATACTTCTTGTATTTCTTCTCCCCGATAGAAGGCTTCACAACTTCATCGCGCACAAAGAGAATGAGCGGCTCAAAGAAGGATTGCAAACCTTTGGGAGCTTGTCCCTTACGACTATTATATGTGTTGGCAATAGAAATGAATATCAAAAGCATCACCGCAACTACTACCAACATGCTGAACACATTCTTGGTGATGGACAGGTTCAAGAACTTGCCGCCATCTTCGCGATGGATATGCCCGTGGTCGTAAACGTATCCTTTATAAGGAACTGTTGAATGCTCCGGTCCTTCAAATTTGCTTGAGAGGAAAGCAGAAAGTCCGTCAGCGCTTGAATAAAGTATCACCGGGAGCGGCAGATGTAAATGCCCTACGATATGAAACTGGTAATCATCACCAATGTGATGTGCAATCATCTCCGCAGGATTAAATTTCCCCTCGCCATCAGCCGCAGGTTCAGCATGATCGCTTGCAAAAACGGGAAAATGCAGAATAAATACAAAGAGCAAAGGAAGAATTCCTTTCAGAACAGCCCTATATTTCTCTTTGGTTTTCAACAGATTACAGAAGAATTATGCTTTAGGAGAAAGCGTTTTTTGAAATTCGCTGCGAAGATAGATACAAATTCGTGATTCGGACAACAAATTGCGTAAGATTCTTGCGCGGATTGTGAAAAATCCACAGGGAAGCGGGCAATGCTCAGTCAATCTGCTTTCATTCCTTTGAACCGGATGGAATCAACAGCAGGAACAGCAACACAAAAACCGATAAAACAGCGCTGACAACGGTCAGGATTAACGAATAAATTTTTCTCATCAACAAAAACTTTAAAAGGATTTAGAAAGTGAACGCACTCCTATGAGCGCAGATGCTGTATAGAAGTTGCATCCAAACTTAGCTTTATTAAAAAAAAGTTTCGGATTGACTTATCAAGGTTTAAACCTGCGGGGAATGGGAGTGTATGAGGCTGTGGGCAAGTTTGATGCTAAAGTCGCTTCCGCCTGCATGTAAGCTATTTCTTTCTCCCCTTTTTTAATGCTTTATTCTTCTTCGCTTCCGGTAAATAATTTTCATGCGAAACCACGTTGCCTCCGGTTTCAATTTCCAACGTCTTTCGTGCATCTCCTGCAATTTTACCGTCCTGATATGCTGCTTTCTTGTTCTCCACAAATCCAACGGGATTTTTCTTTTTCGCTATTTCCGTTGTTGACGCTTCACCCAACATGGAAAAAATAAGTTCAAGGTCGGTCATGTGGTCGCGCAGGTTTTGACTTTTCAGCCCTTTCACTTTCTTGTATTCGGTGGGTGTAAGTCCGAAAGTTGCTTTGGAAATTTCTGCTGTCAGGATAGCATACTCAATCTGTTCTTTTACTCCTCTGTTTTTCCATTCTTCTGTTAGCTCCTCACCGATGGCGATACTCCGCATCCGCTTTTCAATCCAGTCGTCAGGATAGCCTTTCAACTTGTAGAGTTCTCTTGTTCGTTGTGTGGCTAATTCCTGGTTTTCAATTTCTTCCAATCGGTCAGAACCGACTTGGGCTAACTAAAGTTTGAACGGTTCTGCTTTGGGTGATGGAATAGATTGAATGATGCGTAAAAGTCCTTTGGTGTCAGCAGCCTGAATCTTGCGTTTCTTCCCGTCAGCAGCCTGCATTTCAACTGGGGTACAAATTGTACCTCAGTTGGATTTTAATTGCTCATCGCGGATTAACATCCGTTTGATATATTGCTTGACATCCGAACTGTCAGTAAGCACCTGAGCTACATCCTGAACGGAGAAATACCATTTCTGTTCCTTTTCATTCCAAACAGAACGGATTTGTTTGCTCTCAAAAAGTTTGATGTTTCCCACAAGGCAATTTTACAGAAAAACTTCTCCTAAGAAAACAAGAAAAAGCAAGATGTGGGTAAATGGAAAAATGCTTTGCCTGAGAGAAAAATTTATGGGGCTTTCAATCGGATGACTTCCACTTCAGCGCCATTTTGTACTGCGGCTTTGCTGGTTTCAAGCACTTTTTGCGTGGTTGCTTCCTCCAGATAATATGCACCGCAGACAGGACATACCAAAGCAGGCACATCTTTAATGACTACCGTACAATTATCCCTGTCAAATGATACTGTAGTTTTTCCATTTACAAGAACACCGTGCTTACAATCCAGACATTCATCACTTAAATTCCAGCGACCTATTTCTATTTTAATGAATGACACCCGTTGAAACTGTAGCTGTGCTTTGCATTTTCTTCAATTTGGGCAAAATACTGTTAGCCAATGGTTCGGAATCAAACGGACCGATGTAAATCCGGTACATCGGTATGTATTCTTTTTCCCTGTCGGGTATCCAGTAGTAATGCGCATCATACCCTTTGCTTTTCAAATTATCCGTTATTTTTTGCGCGGACGCTTCCAGATTAGCCATTCCATAGTCAATGAAATAATTCTGTTTGATTACCGGCTTGGTATCAATTACAGGTTCTTGTTTGGGTTGCTCTGAAATTTTCTGTGCCGTTGTTGTGCTTGAAATATTTGAGTTACTTGCGCTTGCATTTACTGTCGGCTTTTCCTCTGAAATTTTATTTACCTGCTCTGCTTTCGTTTCTTGTTTTGCAGGCTGATTCGATGCAACTTTCGTTTCCACAGTTATCGCTTCTGTTTTTACATACGCATCATTCTGTTTGGTTGAAACCTGAGATGTTGGAGTTGTTTTGTCTTTTAATTGAAAAACTTTTCCAACGGTTAATTGCAATTGAAAGGTATTTAAATTCACCGGAAAAATGGCAGGGAGGATAGTAGTATATGCGAATCCCGCCCCGTAGGTTAACCCGTTTTGCATTTGCTTTTTAAACCCGAATTGAAATCCGCCTGTGATCGTTCTGGGGTTCCCTTCTTCCCCCCAGCCGCTGTTATAAAAACCATACTTCTCCTTTTCCTTTTCTACATCATCGCCATTTTTGGTTTTATTTTTAGCAATTACGCGCTGAAATACAAGAATGGAAAGTACCGGACCTCCATAAAAATGATACCCATTCAGGTTAACGACAACTACAAATGGAATATCAATGTAATCAAGACGGTACTTTTCTTTTGTTCGGTCATAGCCATCTTCGAATTTTGTTCCATAGACTTCCGTCCATCCTTTTTGATTGTAGATTAATCCGCTTCCAAAGCCGAGTTTTTTCAAAACAAAGTATTCAATCCTGAATCCTGCGGTGATTCCAACGCGCGGGCGGAAAGGTCTGTAAAGGTCTTCGTCAGGATTATCTTCGCGTTCTTCCCGATAAGCCTGTTTCTCCATAAAAATATCTCCACCAGCAGGAAATGAGAAGTTTATGCCACCTTCAGGTAGAAAGTTGACATCGCCTTTTTCTTGGGCGAAAAGAGTCGAGAAAAGCAAAATGAGAATTATTGTCAATAGCGATTTCATTGTATGTAGTTTAATGGGTTATTGCGTTTTATTTTAAAAGGGTAATGCTGCCACTTTCACGCTTAGAGGTGTTATCTAAAAACTCAATGTAAACCTCATAAACGTAAACATCCGGATTCAGTTTTTTGCCATTGTGCGTTCCATCCCATCCAAAATTTATGTCCTGACTTACGAAAATTTCCGCACCCCATCGGTCAAAGATTGCCATTTTAAAATCTCCGTATTTTCCAAATTGATAGCCAAGCGAGTAAATTTTGAACACATCGTTTACCCCATCACCGTTTGGCGTAAATACGTTTGGGATAAAGAAAATTTTATCCGGACGAATGATTATTTCAATATGCAATGTATCTGCGCAACCATAAGCATCATAGCCTATCACAGTATAAGATGTTGTATAGAAGGGTGAAGCTAAAGGGGCAGGACAATCATAGCAGCTTAATCTGGTATATTGAGTTGAGTCCCACCTGTAATAGTCAATTGTAAAATCACTATTAGGATTTAACTCAACTTCCTGTCCGAGATAGATGGTGTAAGATGGCGAATCAATCGTAATTACCGGATTTGGCAATACCGTTACGATTGAAGTAACAGAATCCATGCACCCGAAATTATTAACCACTCCTAATGTAACCGAATAGGTTCCGGGCGTTTCATAAGTATATGTCGGTTGCCTCAGAGTGGAAACACTTCCATCGTCCAAATCCCAAAAACTAAAAGCAATTGTGCCCTGCGGGTCGGTTGAAGTATTTATAAACAGAGTGGGAAAACTATGACAAACTGTTTCCGCACTGAAAATAGCGGTGGGGTCTTCATGGATGATAAACGTTGAAGAGAACGAATCAACACATCCAATTTCGTTGGTTACTACAAGTGATACATTGTATGTACCCGGAACTGCAAAAGAGTGTAATGGGTTTGGATTGTTTGCAGTTGTGCCGTCACCAAAATTCCATTGCCAAGATGTGATTTGCCCGCCCGGGACTGTTGTCTGATCAGCAAACTTGATAATATTGCCGCTGCAAAATATGCCTGATGAGGAAAAAGATGCTTCGGGTATAAATGGAAATTCAATCGTTATAGTCGTGTCATCAGAACATCCATAGCTTGATGTAATAATTAATGCTACATCTTGCTGATTTAATTGGGAATATTGCTTAACCGGGTTTTGTTCTGTACTTGAAGTTCCGTCACCAAAATTCCAAAGCCATTCTGAAATCGTTCCCTCATTCACTGTTGAAGCGTCTTGAAAAATTACTTCACCGTTACAGTTCGCTTTATAAGTAAAGTCCGGCTCGAATTCCTGAGGCGTTAAGGTGGTTTTAGCCGTTACCTGACAGTTGGTTGAAGTTGTCATCGTAACCCTGTATTCCACACCTATGCTATCAGCCGGAATAAAAATGCAGGTATCTGTTGAACCGTTAGACCATGCATAATTCGCAAATCCATCGGGTCCGCAAATTGTTCCGCTGTTGGCATTCTGGCAAAATTTTGTTTTGATAGTTAATGGAATACACCTTGCCTCAAAATAAGCATAGCCATAGTGCCCTCCTTTTGTGCAATCCGCTGTTATTATCTTAATTGTTACCGTTGTTCCGATTGAATTGGAAAAATCTATGGCAAACTCCTTCCATGGAAGGTATTGAATACTTCCGCAGGATTGAAAATCAGAATCATAGCCTGCAACTATTTGATAATTGCCGCAAGTGTCTCCGATTAATTGTCCGTTTTGGTCTAAGACTTCCACTCTTACCCTCGGCTGGTCTGCCTCATTATGACCCGGATTTTCCATTACCGCTGCAACTGCCATGACGATAATCGCATTAGAGGAATCAATCAGAAGTTCTATTTCCATAGATTCAGCCTGTTTACCTGAACCATTATTGCCGACCATGAAGCTGTAGTTTCCGCGATAAACACGCGGCAAAGAAGCGCAAGACACATTCGGGGCTGTTCCCTGGGAAACTACGTTATGACGACCGGGATCAGCAGGAACAGGATTGCCAAGTTGAACTCCTCCCGATGTATTTCTCCCTTCCCTGCATATCCAGTTCGTGGTATTTTGTAATTCAGCATCAAGGTTTTCGCAGTTCGATTGCGCATTGGCAAAAAAAGACACTGTTGTGATAAAGCAAAAAATGATATTGCAGCGCAGGTTTTTCATAGTTATATAATCGCACATCAATAATAACCTTGTTACCTAAGTATTACTTTTCGGAATAAATCTGTTTCCCGCAAAGACAACTTCACTAAAAATGTTCCGGCTGACGTTTCATTCAACTGCAAAACATGCGAGAACTTGCCAAACACTGTTTCTTTTCCGCTTCGATAGACTTCCTGTCCAAGCATGTTGAACACGCTGATTTGGATTTCTTCTTCGGTAACGCTCTCTAAATCAATACCTATTGAACGATACTCAGTTTCGGTGAAGATATTTAGTGATGCTAAAGTTTCCGGCAGTAAGATTCCCGTCATTACATCAGCCGTTGCGGTGGATGTACAGCCGTTTGCCGCAGTAGCAGTAACGGAATAGATAACCTGCGCTATCGGATGCACGGTGATAGATGCGGTTGTTTCGCCCGTATTCCAGACATAGGAAACCCCTCCGCTTACTGTGAGTGTTACGTCTGTCCCCGGGTTGATAGTGGGGTTAGCCAGTGAAATAGTTACTGATGGATTCGGCTTGGTAGTTACTTGTTGCGAAGCAGACTCAAATCCGCAAGTTCCGGTAACGGTAACAGCATACAAGCCCGCAGTAATCACGGTAACAGATGTTTGGGGTGAACCGTTACTCCACAGATAAGCGCAGCCTCCGCAAATGTTGTCTATATTCAGCGTAGCGGATTCTCCCTCGCAAAAAATTGAATCTCCTGCAATCACAGGGGCAGGCTGTGCCGATATGGCAGTAATAACAACTGAGTCGATTATGGAATCACACGAATTGATTGCAGTAACACTGTGAGTTCCAGGTTCAAGTCCTTGAACTGAACCGGTCCTACCATTACTCCATGTGTAAGTACAGTTGTCGCAATTGCCGACTGATGCTGTGATTTGTGTAGGGTTGCCGATACAAGCGGAAGTATTGCCTGAAAAATTTACTGCTGTAAGATTCGGCTTGTCCACAACCCTTATTAAAGCGGGATAACAGTAGATGTTATTGGAATCATTGCTTTCCACAAGCGCGTTCCCAAAATCAGCAAACAGTACGAGGCGATAATCGCCTGTCGGGAAATCGCAGTCTATCAAGGGATATTCGCTTTCATCTTCCGTATTGTCGCTCATTTCATTTTCGGTAGTAACCGCTGTATGAATAAGAAAAAACGAATCTAAAGACGCTGCATCCATACAGTTACTCGAATCTGGAATAAGAAAGACTCCGGTAACGGTACTTACTGCAACCGTGCTATCCAGATTCACGATTGTAAAATCAATGGATAATTCGCAACCCTGACAAACAATGAGCGGGCTTACATTTCGGATGGTGTCTATTTTCAAATCAGGCAGCCCCTGTCCGTTGCTTCTAACAACCGTCAGCACAGCCATACACAGAATGATTATTTTCAGGAGTCGCATAAATTTATTTCTATAATTAAAAAGAACTAAGAATCTATTTCATGTCATTTTATCGGAAAAGATTTTGTACCTGCATCAATCAAGCTATTGGCAGTTCCCGACTACAGCATATTGACCGCTAATCCATCCGGATGTGGTTTGAGTTCCATTGTTATCATTGCAAAAGTTTGGTAAGTCTATCCGATACCACGTATAACCACCATAAGTTTGGGGTGTTGTCGAATAAACATAATGCTGGTCAATATCCGTTGATAACCATTCAGGATTTCCGGTGCTGCTGCTGCCATTATCAATCCAAAGCACATTTGCATTCGATGGCGGTCCTAGTGTTTTAAATACTATGACTTCCGTTCCCGTTAGTTTAATGCAATTTCCTGATGTGGGCTGCATTTCTGTGCTTCCTCCACGTGCCCAGCCTTCGGTAGGACTACCAACAGCATCCCAAGGAATATCAATAAGATACCATCCATTACTTTCGCTTTTAGCAACAAACTTTTTACCCGGAGCTACCATAGTTAGCTCCGTACCTGAGAGTGAAGGTTGATCTCTAACTCTTTGACTTAAATTGCCAGAGTTGTAAACAATCATCGGAAATTGTGGTGTACCAACTCCATTGACGGGCACTGTGAAACTGCGCGTCCAAGTTCCTTCAGCAGAAGTTATGGTTAAAGTGAACTGTACGCTTTTTGTTGGGCAGTTTGCATCAATTTCAAAATCAAAATCGCTAGGCAAATCAGTGTCGCCAACCCCTATATCACTATAACTTTTGCTAGCATCAGTGATGTTAATATCCGAATCATTCGTGGACAATTCAGCTTCAATACTCGTTGCAGTAGCAGTTCCATTGTTCTTAAGTTCAATCAAAAATTCTATTGTCTCTCCTGCATTAGCTATTCCATCACCGTTACCGCTGCTGGTACCAGAATTATCATCATCTATTTCGGTTGTATTGATAATCAGATTAGGCAGATTGGTAGTGCATGGCAGGCATGGACCTCCGCAGTCAATTTCTGTTTCTCCCTGATTTTGAATGCCATCCGAGCATGTAGCAGTTGTGCAAGGTGTTGGGCAAGGTCCACCGCAATCGATTCCGTCTTCGCCTTGATTCTGGACACCGTCAGAACAAGTAGCAGTAGGACAAGCAGTAGGACAGGGACCGCCACAATCTATTCCTGCTTCGCCCTGATTTTGGATGCCATCAGTGCAAGATGGTTGTGGATTTCCTGCACAAAAATTTGAAAGCAAGGTTATTGGCCCATAAATGGGAGGTAATGTTGGATCCCAAGTATTGTCGGTAAAAACTGGGGCTGCAAATGAAATGTTTAAATCAACGCCATAATCCAATCTGCACGATTGACTACCCGTAGATAAGAACACTGAAGCCTCTAAATACCCTTCAGGTCCGATTTCAATTTTCCCAAAGTCCTGATCATATGCCGATACTATCACCACCGGCCAAATTCCAAGCCTGCCTTCTGCTGCTACTTGAGCATTGACAAAGGGTTGAGGAGTGCTGGGATTAAATTGTACAATTTTATTAAAACTACCATCAGAATATTCAACTCCCAAGGTTGATTCAAACTCAGCGGTTACACCTAAAGTAACAGACCCATCAATTGAAACTTGACCAACTAAATAAACTACAAAATCTTCGTTTATCACGACAGGAAAGGGCAAGCCGGCAAGTGGAGTAGGTATCCAAATTGTTTGCCTAGCAATATTTCTTGGTCTAAATAAGGGTTTTCTAAACTGGAAAGGACCAAGTTGAGTTGATGCTGTTCCTTTAATTTCCCAATCACCATTCATATTGAGTACAGCGGATACATACATGCCTCCTCTGATTCTGGCTTCCAGTTCAAAACTCGGATCCAGATTTACAGTAAGGTCAACTGTAAAGGCATTATTCGCATTATCTTCAAGTTCAACTTGTATTAAAAATTGAAACGCATCCGCTTCTTTTTTCAATGCAGTTATGGTAACTGATGAGTCCAAAGGAATTACTTCGCTTGGGTCAAATGTGGAAGTAACATTGAATTCTGCCTGTTCCAGCGCGTCAATAAATTTTGCATGTTCAGTGGTATAAACTACTCTGCCTCCTATTGTATCCGCGCTGAGAATTCTTCTTAAAAATCCATCAGGGGCGAGTGTTTGCGGGCCAGAAACCAAAATAGAGCCTACTTTAATCTCATTTATAACAGATGCCCCTTGGTTGAAACCGAGTATTGTTGTGTCATAATCTGTAAGGTCAGAACCTTGCAAAGAATCAATAATAATCGTACTCTCAGCGAGAATTGCCTTACCATCATTATTGTCGTCATCTTTCTTGCAAGAGGAAATTAATCCTGCCAACAAAATAATAATCAGCGCCAATTGTGTTCTTTTCATAGCCATGAAATTTAGATTTAGATTTTAAAATTCAAGAAAACTCTCTTGAAAGGAAACGCTAATGTAAAGCAAATCTGGAATAAAACAATACCAAAAGCAGGAAATTTTTAAGAACCCGATTTTCCGGAGCACTCTTCCACATTCCGCTGATTTGATACATTTGGAAGCAACAGCAACTTTTTAGCAAAATGAAAACACTGCACAAAACCGATGAAGTCTTTCGCCTCATTCATTCCATGAGCGCAAACGAAAAACGCTTTTTCAAACTCTCGCAGCGGCAAGCAGGCGAGAAGAAATACCTGAAGGCTTTTGATTTGATTGCCGCGCAGAAAGATTATAGCGAACAGGAACTGAAAGCGGCAATCTCTAACTATGGCGTAATCAAAAACCAGTTGTTTGCGGCAATCGTGAAAAGCCTGCGCAACATGCCGTTAACCGAACAGTCGCCCAATGTTGCCTTAAAGAATGAAGTGGTTGAGATAAAAATATTGGCGCATCGCGGCTTGCAAGACAGAGCAAAGAAACGACTCTATGCAGCCAAGCGGATGGCATTGGAATACCAGCGGTTTCCCGAATTGCTTGAACTGCTTTACCTCGAATTGCAGCTATTCAATAAGGACTTGAAAACTGAAGAAAAAGTGAAGCAACTGGATGATTGTAAGGCTGCAATTAAGAACTCATTGCAAAGCCTTGATGATTTATTTGCCGCGCTACTCACCAACGAAGAGTTCAACCTTCACCTGCGCAAAATGAAGGTGGTAAGAAGCGAAGAAGAGCGGATGCCTTTTCAGAAATTTCTTAAGCATCCCCTTGTGAAAAATCCGGAAAATGCTTTGACGTTTGAAGCAAAGGTGATTTATACGCTGATGAAGTCCGCGTTATTTTCACTACAGGGCAAGCGCGAAAAAAGCCTGATACACGAGTTTAATCTGATAGAAGAAGCCGAAAAAAATCTGAAACTAATTATTGAAATTCCCGCCAGCTACATTTCCGTACTGCACAACGGACTGATGGGCGCGGTGATGTCTAATGATGAAAAGCGGGTACACCAGATAGCAAACCTGATGAGAAACCTTCCTGTGCATTCTTTGCACTATAAAAACCGCGCTATTTTCACATCCTACATCTTTGAACACTCTTTTTCCAAGCAGCGCGGGGAATTCAAGAAAGCGGAAGCGCTCCTGCTGGAGTTGGAAAGTCTGATTACTAAAAGAAACATCAAACTTAGTTTGGAACATGAGCAGATTCTCCTGATGTACAAAGGAGATTTCTACTTTTTCAAAGGTGATATGCAAAAAGCATCTGACAGTTTCGGTCAAATCATTTTCAATAAAAACTATGACACTATCCGGCTGGAAAATGGCGCAATCGCACGATGTCTTTACCTGCTGGCGCAGTTTGAACTAAATGAGTTAGCATACATGAAGGGGCTTTTAAAGTCCTTTAAAAAATTTCTGATAAAGGCGCACTACTGGCATGAGCCGGAGAAATTAGTTTTTGATTTTCTCGCTAAATGGAATCCTGCTAAATCACGAAGTGAAAAGAAACAAATGCTTGAACACTACCTCAAAAAAATGGAAGCCGCCATGAAAAATTCCGCTGACTCCACTCTGGCAACTTACTATTTCGATTTTGTGCCGTGGTTTCAAAGCAAGCTCACCGGAAGAAGTTGTGCTGAATTGATGGCTGAACGGAAATAAATCTCAATGCTCTAACTTTACCTACATCTGAATTGAAACCTGAAAATCAATTCAATAAACTATGGAGCGCATCATTAAAATAGACGACAAGACTTCAAAAGGGAAAATGTTGCTTTCCCTGCTTGACCATTTCTCAAAAACCACCGCATCAGTTGAATTTCTTACCCCCTTTGAATTGGAAGAATTAGAAGACAGCGTATTTCTAAAAATGATGGAGCAGGGACGCGAAAGTGGAAAAGCCGATACCAAGAAAGTGTTAAAGAAGCTCGGCATCAAATGAAGGTTACTTTCAGCGGGCAATTTGAAAAGCAACTTGACAATATACTGGAAACTGCCGCGAAAATTGCCATCCGTAACGCTGTTCAAAAAATCATTACAGCTTCTTCGCTTCGGGAAATAGCTAATCTAAAAAAAATGAAAGGGCACAAAACTGCCTACTGGCTACGAACAGGCGATTACCGTATCGGTTTTTATTTTGAAAATGGCGGTGCACACATTGTTGCTGTCGCTCATCGCAAAGAAATTTACAGACATTTTCCTTAGCTGTTTGCTTGCCTCAACAGAAAACTGAAATTCTTCACACTTACAGAATTTTAAATCTCCCAACGCAGTAACTTTACCCTGCGGCTGAATGAACCTCGATTCTCTTTTGGGTCTGTATCGAAACGACCCGCGCGTCCGGTTAGTGACGGAGAAGATGCAAGCTACCCCCCCTGCGCGTCTTCATCTGGCGGGAGTGGTGTGTTCCGCGGATGCGTTTATCGCTGCTGCCGTTTTCTCGAAGGCTTCCTTCAATCACGTTTTTATTTATCCTGACAAAGAGGAGGCGGCTTACTTTCAAAACAACCTTTCCAATCTTTTAGAAAAAAAGGAAGTCCTCTATTTCACGGATTCATTTAAGCGCCCGGGCAAGTTTGATGAGTTGAATAATAATAATATCCTGCTGCGCACCGAAACCATTAACAAACTGAGCAGCAGTGCGACTACAGGTGAACTGATCGTTACCTACCCAGAAGCTATTTTTGAAAAAGTAGTGAGCCGCGCGGTGCTGAAAGAAAACATCATTGACATTAGCATCGGCAACAAGTTGGATGCTGATTTTGTGACAGAGCTTTTAGTGGAACATGGCTTTGAGCGCGTTGACTTTGTGTATGAGCCGGGACAGTTTTCCATTCGCGGAGGCATCGTTGATGTGTTTTCCTTCGGAAATGAATTGCCTTACCGCGTGGAATTGTTTGGCGATGAGGTGGAATCCATCCGCAACTTCGACCCTTCTACACAACTTTCAGAACGCAAACTGTCAAGGGTATCCATTGTACCGAATATCCAAACACAGTTTTCGGCAGAGCAGAAAACTTCCTTCTTTGAAGCGCTGCCGCCCAATACAATTATCTGGATAAAAGACTTCGGCTACACGCTCGAAGTGCTGAACAAATGCTTTGACAGCGCGGTGGCAATGTATGACGCGCTGAAGGGAATGAAAAAATCTCAGGCAGATGAAGAGAATTATTTTTTCACGACAGAGCCTACTAAAATTTTTGAGCCGGCAAAGAATGTAGCAGCACATCTGCTGAATTTCTGCTGTATAGAAATAGGCGGCAAAGCGCAACTGGCAGGAGAGACTATCTTCTTTCATATAAAGCCGCAGCCGGTTTTCAATAAGAACTTCCCTTTGCTGATTCAAAACTTAGAGCAGAACAGCAAGCTACACATCGTCAATTATCTTTTCTCTGAAAACCCGAAACAACTCAAGCGCTTCGAACACATTTTTGAAGACATGCGCGCAAACGTGCAACTGCATGCAATCAACACCGGTATTCACCAGGGTTTTGTTGATGCCGATTTGAAACTCGCCTGCTATACCGATCACCAGATTTTTGAGCGCTTCCATAAATACAGTATCAAGTCAGGCTTTTCAAAAAGTCAGGCGTTGCTGATGAAAACGCTGCGCGAACTGAAACCGGGTGATTACGTGACCCACATTGACCACGGCATCGGAGTTTTTTCCGGCTTGGAAAAAGTGGAGGTGAACGGGCATCTGCAAGAAGCGGTGCGCCTGTTGTATCGTGATAATGATTTGCTCTACGTAAGCATCGGCTCGCTGCATAAAATTTCAAAGTATGTAGGCAAAGAAGGCACCGCGCCAAAAACGAACAAGCTCGGCACCGACACATGGGAGCAGGTGAAGCGCAGAACAAAAAAGAAAATCAAAGACATTGCGGAGGAACTGATTCAACTCTATGCGAGGCGCAAGGCACAAAAGGGATTTGCATTTAGTCCCGATAGTTATATGCAAACCGAATTGGAAGCGTCTTTTATGTATGAAGACACGCCCGACCAGGTGAAGGCGACAAAAGATTTCAAAGCGGACATGGAAAACGGGCATCCGATGGATAGGCTCGTGTGTGGGGATGTGGGATTTGGCAAAACGGAAATTGCCATTCGCGCAGCGTTCAAAGCCGTTGCGGATAATAAGCAGGTTGCGGTGCTTGCGCCCACTACAATTCTCACGTTTCAGCATTATCAAACTTTCAGCAGCCGTATGAAAGATTTTCCCTGCAAGGTGGATTATATCAACCGCTTTAAGTCAGCCGCAGAGCGAAAAGAAACGCTGAAAAAGTTAGAGAGCGGTGAAGTGAATATCGTTATCGGTACACACGCGATTCTGAGCAAGAACATGAAGTTTAAAGACTTGGGATTGCTGATTATTGATGAAGAGCAAAAATTTGGCGTGTCGGCAAAAGAGCGGCTGCGCGAAATAAAAGTGAATGTGGATACGCTTACGCTCACCGCTACGCCTATTCCGCGCACGCTGCAATTCTCGCTGCTGGGCGCGCGCGATTTATCTATCATCAACACAGCACCGCCCAACAGACAGCCGATACAAACGGAGTTGCGCGCATATAATGAAGACGTGCTGCGCGATGCGATTTATTATGAAATCTATCGCGGTGGGCAGGTGTTCTTCGTGCATAATCGCGTGAAGGATATTGGCGAAGTGGCTGGAATGCTGAAGAAACTTTGTCCTGATATTGACTTTGGAATAGCGCACGGACAAATGGAAGGGCATCATCTCGAAGAAGCGATGCTGAAATTCGTGAAAAAAGAAACCGATGTGCTGGTGTGTACCAACATCGTGGAATCGGGATTGGATATTCCGAATGCGAATACCATCATCATTAATAATGCGCATTGGTTTGGGTTGAGCGATTTGCACCAGTTGCGCGGGCGCGTGGGGCGTTCAAACAAAAAGGCATTTTGCTACCTCTTCACTCCCCCACTCTCCACTCTGCCGGATGATGCCCGCAAGCGGCTGAAAACGATTGAAGAATTTTCAGACCTCGGCAGCGGGTTTAACATCGCCATGCGCGACATGGATATTCGCGGAGCGGGAAATTTGCTGGGCGCGGAGCAAAGCGGATTCATCTCTGATATTGGCTATGAAACCTATCACAAGATTTTAGATGAAACGATTCGCGAGTTGAAGCAAACCGAATTCAAAGATTTATACAAAGAGGAGTTGGAACAAAAACAGGATTTCGTGCGCGAATGCCAGGTGGATACGGACGTAGAGATGCTGATTCCTGATGGCTATGTGAAGAATATAAATGAGCGGCTCAATCTCTACACGGAACTGAGCAGCGTGAAAGATGAGCAGGCATTAATAAAGTATCGTGATGATTTGCGCGACCGCTTCGGTCCCGTGCCACCGCAAGTGGAAGAGTTGTTTCATGCCGTGCGGTTGAGTTGGCTGGGCAAAGAGTTGGGCTTTGAAAAAATCGTTATCAAGAGCAACCAGTTGCGCGGCTACTTTCCTGAAAATCAGGAATCATTTTATTACCAATCAGAAACTTTCGGCAACATCCTGAAATATGTGCAGCGCTTCCCAAAAAAATGCCGCGTGAAGCAAACCGAAAAGAACTTGTTTCTCATTTTTGAAGGCATCAAAACAATGGAGGAGGCAAGGGTGAAGTTGGGGGATATTAAAGGGGCGGTAGCCGCTTAGGCAATTAAAGAGAGCACCTTCTCAGTCAGATTTTTAAAATCTATTCTTGCTCTTTCAACGGCTCCTAAGTGACCGCCTATCGCTCCATCGGCTGGTTTTAATAAAAAAATAGGCTTGCGTTTCTCCATTGCCATGGGGAAAAGTGAATGATAATGCTTCAATAAAGCAAGACAATGTTCATCCTGTTCAACTGTCACTTTAGGAGCGTTATGGTCTTTTAAAACAGAGGAATTATACACCTCGGGGATTCTATTAGCCCAAGCTAAATAGGACTTTATAGGTCTGCGTTCTTTGATGCCATGTTGCATCACAACGTATCCAAGCGGCTTCATCTTACCTTCTGGTAAGTTCAGGGTTGGTTCAGGGTTTCTCCGAAATCTATCTTCCCATTCACGATTCCATGCTTCAATTGTGGAACCCAAGTTTCTGAGTCCCTGTAGAGAAAATAAATCTGCCGCCATCGGTATAACAATATAATCAGCAGAAATAAGGGTGGCCCTATTGATTGCTCCAAAATTGGGTCCAACATCAATTATTGCGAAGTCAGCATTTGATTTTGACGTTGCATCTTCTACAATGCGATAAAATGAGGACAACATTCTGAATGCAAGTTCATCACCGCTCATTGCTTGATTCCAACTTAAACTTAAGCGGTCTTCAAACATGGATAAATCCAGGTCACCGGGAATTAGTCCGATATTTTGATTTATATACTCGATAGTAGCCGGCTTAATGTCTCCTAATCCTTTTGTCAATGGCTTGATACATTCTAAAATTGTCGGGCGGTTTGCTTCATTGCTGAATATTTCAATCAGGCGTTCTTCTTCTAAGAACATTGAAGTCAGATTAGCCTGCGGATCTAAATCAACAGCTACTGTTTTGTAGCCCAACTCTGACAGCATCCATGTGAAATGGTAAACCAAAGTGGTTTTCCCGACCCCTCCTTTGTTGTTAAAGAATACTATTGATTTCATGAAACCTTCCGGTAAATCGTTACTTCAAAAAAATTAGGATTATCCTTATTGAACAAAGGTTCTTTATTTCCATTCTCTTTCAACTCTTGTATTGCGCGTCTCACTCCCACGCTAAAACGATTTACGTAACCAATGGTCTTGGCTGCTTCCGCTAACGCAGGATTACGATAATCATTTTTATTCGGAAAATTTTCACGCGCCTGACCGTATAACCCACCGCTATTGCTTATCTCAATTCTATCTTCGTATTCGTAGAATTTTATAGGCGAATTTGATTGGTAGAGTCTATGAATGATTGCATTAAACAGGAATTCCTTCATAGAATCAGGAGGAAATTGATAATAATAAGGTTCTCCTAATTTTTTCTGAACCCGTTTAGCAACTTGTGATTTAATAAAATCATCCATTGCCTTCATTTGTGTAAAGAGGTCTCCGGAGAACTTGTATTCATACTCTATATCGCTTGCCACATCCAATCCCATAAAACGCACATATTGAACATAGGCCCCTGATAAAAAAAATTCCGGATTTTTACCAAACATCAATATTCCCACATTGGTTGGGCAGTCTGCTTTTAAATCATAAAACTTTAAAGAAGCCATTTGTTCCTTCACATCTCTATGGTTCGCTTCTAACGCCTCTTTGCTGACAGCCAAAGGAAGATAACTCAACTTGAAAATATCGGAACTTATATCATCTAAAGCGCTTCCTAAGCATGGAAGAGTATCAAAGGTGTTGGCAAATGATGAACGCTTCTCGTTCAGAATAATTTCGTCAGCATCATTTGCAACTCGTTTTGTAGGCCCAACTCTAACCCAAATCCTATTCTTGTATTTTACTGGCGGTTGATAATGTGGTTGCACTTCAACCACAGCTAATTCGCCATCTGGAAATGAAAATTTCTGCACAACCAGGGAAGGGGGAGGAACAACATTCCCATCAGTTCTAATGGCGGATAAATTCTGAAGTAATTGATCTGTTATATTTAATCCGCTGCAACTACCATCATCCTTTGCGCCCACAATTAAATAGCCCGGTAACTGATTGAACGGTAAATCATTAGCAAATGCACAAATTGCTTCGCCAAATTTATCGGTATTTGTTACTGATACTGTCCGCTCTACCCTGTCACTTTCGAGGTTTTGCAGTAAGGCTCTTAATTCAGCCGATGATATCATAAGAGCAAATTTAGTTTTTAAAAGGAGCAGATATTGGCTTCCTTCGCAAACGCAGAGGAGGAAATTTCCCGCTATTTAAATCAAATTTTTCCTCAATAAAACCCGGTCTTATACGGATACCGCTTATGGTACAAGTCGGTCACTTCGACCAGCAGCCGCGAGCGCAGTTCATTAATGTAGAGCTTCTTCGTTGCGGAAATAAAGATGCAGTTGTTGTTCGTGCGCTTTTGCCACGAAGTTTTCAGTTCCGTGAGAATTTCTGCTTTCACTTCCTCTGCCAGATATTTATCAAACTGCGCTTCTTCATAAGCATCAAGCTTGTTGAAGATAAGCAGCGTCTTTTTATCCGCAGCGCCAATTTCGGTGAGCGTTTGATTCACCACGTTCAGTTGGTCTTCAAACTGCGGATGCGAAATGTCAACCACATGCAGCAGAATATCCGACTCGCGCACTTCATCTAATGTTGACTTGAAACTTTCTACCAAATGATGCGGCAGCTTGCGGATGAATCCAACTGTGTCAGATAATAAGAATGGCACATTTTCAATCACCACTTTTCTTACTGTTGTATCAACTGTTGCGAACAATTTATTCTCCGCAAGAATATCTGATTTAGTGAGCAGGTTCATCAGCGTTGACTTGCCCACGTTCGTATAGCCCACCAGCGCAACGCGCACCTGCTCGCCTCTTGTTTTGCGTTGCGTTGCGTTTTGCTTGTCAATTTTCTCGAGGCTCGCTTTGAGTTTTGAAACTTTGTCTTTCACAATACGCCTGTCGGTTTCAATTTCCTTTTCACCGGAGCCGCGCATCCCGATACCGCCCTTCACGCGGTCAAGATGTTCCCACATTCCCTTCAAACGCGGCAAGAGATAGAGCATCTGCGCGAGTTCCACCTGCGTGATTGCCTGCTGCGTCCTTGCGCGTTGCGCGAAGATGTCAAGAATCAACATGCTGCGGTCAACGATTTTGCAGCGCAATTCTTTTTCAATGTTGCGCTGTTGCGCAGGCGTGATTTCATCATCAAAAATCACGAGGTCAATTTCATTTTCCTCTACGTACTTCTGTATTTCCGCCATCTTGCCGCTTCCCACATACGTGCGCCCGTCAGGATGGTCCACCTTTTGAAAAAACCTTTTTACAGTAGTTGCTCCGGCAGTCAGCGCGAGAAACGCCAGTTCATCTAAATATTCGTTAAGCAATGCCTCCGGCTGGCTGGGCGTAACAAGCCCCACGAGAATGGCGCGTTCAACGACATCCGTTGTTTTGTTGCGGATTTTTACGGGGTCAATCAAGGACGGGATACAATTCTTGAAATGGAAAGATAGAATTCCTGAACGAAGAGGAAGTGATGCAAGGAGAGAGGTCGTAAGTTTTCAGAAACGCGCTTCTAATTGCAGCTTTTCGTAGCCGAAATGCTTGCGACACCACAAAATCAGTTCACGCGCTTCATCTTCCCACAGGTGGCTGATGGCTTTCTTCAGCTCCTTCTCAAACAACTGCGGGTCGAAACTCACCTTCTCTAAAATCTCTTTGTAATATTCTAACATCGAACTCTGCATTTGTGCCAGTTGGTTAACTCCGGCAAATTTGTAATTAAAAATTAGAACTTCCGGCAAAAGCGCGTCTCCTTTTTCATAAAAATTTATCCACAACAACACCCCACAAAATCAGACACGATAAATTACGTACGTGTTTTCACCGAGGACACAATTAACGCGGGCTTCCTTATTTTAGCGTGTATGACACCAACACTTTATGCTCCTTTAGAGAAATTTAACAAATGGGAAAAGGAATTCCCCGACCAAATTTTTCTGCGCCAGCCCATTAACGGAACATTTCGCACCTACACTTACAAGCAGGCAGGCGATGAAATCCGCAGCATCGCAGCTTATTTAACTCAAAATTTTCCTCCCGGCTCGTGCATCGGATTAGTGTCAAAAAATTGCGCCCATTGGATAATGGCTGACCTCGCCATCATGCTCAGCGGCAATATTTCCGTGCCGCTTTATCCCACTGTAACTGCCGGCACGGTGAACTATATTTTAAATCATAGCGAAGCGAAAGCAGTGTTTGCCGGCAAGCTCGACTCGTGGAGCGCGATGAAGGGCGGGATGCCTGAGCATGTAAAAGTTATTTCTTTCCCGCTCTATGGTCCCGAAGGTGATTATGTGAAATGGGATGCTATTGTAAAGAAGACAAAACCGCTTGATACTTATCCCTCCATCGGACTAAATGATTTGATGACCATTGTTTACACTTCAGGCACTACGGGCAATCCAAAAGGAGTGATGCTGCGCACCCGCGCAATCGTATATGCGATAACAGTTGCACTGGAAGTGATTGACCTTGGCAAGGAACCCCCGCGCTTCTTTTCCTATTTGCCGCTCTCGCATATTGCAGAAAGAATGTTGGTGGAAATGGGCAGCATTTATACCGGAGGTGAGGTGAGTTTTGCCGAATCGCTCGATACGTTTGCAAAAAATCTTACCGAGGCAAGTCCTACTTTATTCTTAGGCGTTCCGCGCATCTGGACAAAATTCCAAATGGGCGTTTTGCAGAAAATGCCTCAAAAGAAATTAGACCTGCTGCTTTCCATCCCGATTGTTTCTTCCATAATAAAGAAGAAGATTAAGCAGGCGCTGGGCTTGCATAAGGCGCGCAATTTTTTTACAGGCGCTGCTCCAATGCCTGCTTCCTTGCTGACGTGGTTTCAAAAGTTGGATATTCCCATTCAGGAGGTGTATGCCATGACGGAAAACTCCGCATACTGCCACTTTTCGCACCGCAATAAAATTAAAGTAGGCTACGCGGGACAGCCGCTGCCAAATGTGGAAGTGAAACTCACCGGAGCGGGAGAAATTTTGATGAAAAGTGAAACGCTGATGGACGGCTACTACAAAGAACCAGAACTCACCGCGCAGGCGTTTGAAAACGGTTTTTTGAAAACAGGCGACAGGGGCGTGATTGATTCCGAAGGCTATATTAAAATAACAGGGCGTGTAAAGGAACTTTTTAAAACAGAAAAAGGAAAATACATCGCCCCTGCTCCTATTGAATTGCACCTTGCAAAAGACCAGCACATCGAGCAGGTGTGCGTGACCGGTTCAGGATTTCCGCAGCCATTTGCGTTGGTCGTGCTCTCGCAGGATGCGCGCAGCAAAGAGCGCTCGCCCGTGCATGAAAGCCTGAAGAATACCTTAGAATCATTGAACACTGTTCTTGAGTCGCATGAGCGCATTCATCGCATCATCGTTATCAGCGAAGAGTGGACGGTAGAAAATAACCTGATGACTCCTTCGCTGAAAGTGAAGCGAACACAAGTGGAAGACCGATACAGTTCAAAGTTTACAGACTGGTATGCAAACCAAGAAGCGATTGTTTGGGAGTGATGCAGGGGGAAATCTTTATAAATTTGCAACATGCCGAAATAAGTCGCTTTTATGACATCATAATTAAAATGTTCTTTTTTGACCATCTGCCCCCACACTTTCACGCAGAGTATGGCGAGTATAAGGCTCAAATAAATATTCAGACAGGCGAGATTATTGAAGTTAAGTTGCCAAGAAGGGCGTTGAGATTAGTACAGGATTGGGCGGAATTACATAGGGAGGAATTAAACGAAAACTATACAGAAAGCCTGAAGCAGGGCGGGGTTATCAAAAAAATAGAACCTTTAAAATAATATGCACATCATCTCAAAAATAATTGACGCTAAACCCTACCGGATAGTTGTCGAATTTGATAGTAAAGACAAGAGGATTATTGATTTCACTTCCATTCTTGAATCTTTTCCGGCATTAAAAGATGAAAAAGTATTCACGTCTGTAAGTCTTGATAGCTACCCCACCATTAAATGGGACGGGTTTGCAACAATGCAGGATTATAGTGGTGAATTAATTGCCGCTCCGCTTGATTTCTGTCCCGATGCGCTTTACCGCATTAGGGAGTCTGCATAGCCGGGTACTCACATCCCCGGAGCTACTTTAATAATCCGCATCCACCTTGCATTTTGCCCTACTTCAACACGTTTCCAGCGTTTGCCCTTTTCAGTGGTTTCAGTAATGGCAAAGAGCGTGAACAGTATTTTCTTCAACGAAAAGTTTTTCATGGCGCAAGTTTTCTGAAAAATACAACCAGGCTTTATTCAAGTGTGAGTTGCAATTTGCACCTTTTAAAGTCTATTGTCTTGTTTTAATTACAGTAGCAGGGGTTGCTTTATTCAGAAAAATGGACAATCTTCCAACGAATAAACAGAGCGTAAAACGCTTGTCCACCTTGAATTTCAGCGGTGTCGCTTCTGATGCTTTCAGGAAAGCTTACTTGTTGAAATGTGGATTAAATGTGCGAAAAAAAATTGCGCAACTACCGTTGAACCCTATAAATTTAGAATCCGAATTTCCTATGAATCGAATGGCTACCACCCTCAACACAAAGATTGACCAAAAGAAAGAGCACTTGAAAAAGCTGGAAGCGATTCGCACCTACTATGAGTTGGTGAAGAAAGGTCGCCCTCCGGAACAAACGCGCAAAGACCTCGGTCTCTCTTTCCATGATATTGAAGGTTTCGACTTCTCCGTTTTCAAGGAAGCCGTTTAGAATTTTCAGCAACTCTAACGAAACTTTATCGCCAACCTGCCGTTTAGCTTTGCCAGACAAGCATTTGCTAAATTTGTATGGCAAACATAATCTGATGAAAAACCTTTTACTGGCAATGCTTCTGTGTCCGTTATTCTTGTTTGCGGGTCAGCCAGCAATTGTCAGCGGTAGCTTCACAAATGGCTCTGATGCTGTATTGGAATTTACGACAGACAAGCCTTATCCCGATACGTCAGCTTACCGCCAATCGGTGCAATCAAACTCAGGCAAGTTTGAATGGAAAACGGATTGGGAGAAAGGAAACCTCGTTTCAGTAGTAATTGGAAGTAGTTCTTTTCAACTTTTTCTTGAGCCGGGTGATGCGCTTCAAATAGAGGTCAACCCGACTATTGAGCCTGTTTCGATTTCCTTTTCTGGAAAAGGCGCGGAGAACAACCGCTTTCTTTTTGATTTCAATACCCAGTTCAAAAAGGATTTTAATGTTGATGCCCAAACTGCAAGCGTAGCCGCTGCGGGCTCAATTGATGAATTTGAATCTTCGATTTTCGACCAGCGCATGAAGCACATGCGCTTTGTGAAAGAACAAACCGTAAAAAACAAAACGACTACCGCGTGCAACGATTTCATCAACGATCAGGTGGTCTATAACTACTTCGCGCAACTGCTGCTTTTCTCAAAAATCAAAAGCGCTGACCCTACGGGAATGAAAATGATCGCGCTTCCTTCCATTATGATGAGCGAAATGCAAAGCGCATCGCTAATGGATGAGCGCAACATGAACAGCCCTGCTTACAGAAGTTTTCTGTTGAATTATGTGCGCTATGAAACTGCGAAGGGCTTCAACTTCCTGAAATTTCTTGACTATGCGGATATGCTCGAACGCGAATACAGCTATGCGCTGCGCTACCTTTCGGGCGAGCCGTTTAAATTTTTCATTGCGCATGAACTCTACACGAATTGCGATAAGACTGAATCAGCAACAGTGAAAAAACTGCATCAGGCGCTTGCGCAATCAGACCCGCAGGGAAACTATGTGAAGCAGGTTTATGCGAAATGCCAAACAGAGATTAATGCGAAGGAAGTAAAGAAAGAAAAAGTGGAGGAGCCGAAAGAAAAAGCATCAAAGACTTCTGAAGCCGCAAAAAAGAGTCAGCCATTCACGCTCATTGATTTGAAAGGCAACAAGGTTTATCTGGATGATTTCAAAGGCAAAGTGGTGTATGTTGATTTTTGGGCAAGCTGGTGCGGACCCTGCCGCCAGCAGTTTCCCCACGCAAAAGAGTTGCACAAAATGCTCACACCAGAACAATTGAAGCAGGTTGTTTTTCTCTACATCTCCATTGACGACACAGAGGAGAAATGGAAAAATGCCATCGAGCAAAATCAGATTGAGGGCTTTCACACCAACTCGCCCGGTGGCTGGGGTTCAAGCGTCACGAAGCATTTTGGCATAAACTCTATTCCGCGCTACATGCTCATTGATAAAAAAGGAAATGTCGTTGACCCGAATGCAAAGCGACCCAGTTCAGGGGGAGAATTGTTGAGAGATATTCTCATGTTGCTTTAGAATTTCTCCGGGTGCATTCATTGTGCGCAGTTCACTACACGCCCCCTGTTTTCCGTGAATAAAATAAACCGCAGCCGAAAACCTGCGCTCTAATTTTACGCATTGCGCAAGTCATGAATTTTGTTTCAGAAGAAATCAATGCGTATTGCGAAGCATTCTCAAAACCGCAAGCTGAAGTGTTGCGGGAATTGGAGCGCGAAACGCACCTGAAGATGCTTTACCCGCAGATGCTTTCAGGGCATTTGCAGGGGAAATTTCTCGGCATGATAAGCGCGATGCTCAAGCCCAAAGCGATTTTGGAGATTGGCACGTTCACGGGCTATTCTGCAATCTGCCTCGCATCGGGATTGATCGATGATGGCGTGATGCACACCATTGAAGCAGAAGAAGAATTGGAAAACACGATTTTACGCTATTTTAAAAAAGCTGGCTTGGAGAAAAAAATTACGCTGCATATCGGCAAAGCGGCTGAAGTGATTCCGACATTGAACATGCAATTCGACTTGGTGTTTATTGATGCAGATAAAGAGTCTTATCCAACATATTATGATTTGGTTTTTGATAAAGTGCGCAAAGGTGGACTTATCATAGCCGATAATGCGCTGTGGAGCGGGAAAGTGCTGAATGAAAAACAAGATGCTGAAACGCAGGGCATTCACACATTCAACCAAAAAGCGTTGAACGACAATCGGGTTGAAAATGTGCTGCTGCCCTTGCGTGATGGCGTGATGATAGTAAGGAAATTAGTTTGAGTTCGTTTTATGGACATTAAATATTCAGGAATCTTGTTTGAAATGAAAAAGAAATTTTACCGGATGTTCGGGTTGATTCTGTTTCTCTTCCCGTTGATAGCCGCTGCACAGAGAGAAGCGAAAGCTCCTCAGATGACAATCCCGGAATACATCACGAAATACAGCGAAATCGCAAAAGCAGAAATGCGCAGAGCGGGTGTTCCCGCAAGCATTACGTTGGCGCAGGGCATTCTGGAATCAAGTTATGGCAACAGTAAATTGTCAACGATAGCCAATAATCATTTTGGTATTAAATGTGGCAGCAACTGGAAAGGTCCCACGTTTATCCAGGATGACGACACGGAAAAAGAATGTTTCCGCAAGTACGAATCAGTGCTGCACTCCTATGCTGACCACAGTAAGTTTTTAAAAGGAAAAGACCGCTATGCTTTTTTGTTTGAACTGAGTGTGAAAGATTATGAAGGTTGGGCAAAGGGATTGCAAAAAGCAGGCTATGCCACCAACCCGAATTATGCCACACTGCTGATTCGCCTGATTGAAGATCGCGACCTGCACCGCTTTGATACAGAACAGAAATATGCGCCTCTCACAAAGGCAGAAGAAGAATATTTTTCATCGGTACACGATAAATTTTACATGTTCAACGGCATCAAAACGGTAATTGCTCAACCCAATGAAATGCCGATTGACATGGCAACAAAATATGACATCAGCCTGAGTTCTCTTTTGAAATATAATAACCTGATTGAAGGCGAGTATATCGCACCCGGCACTAAAATTTATCTTGAGCCAAAAAAATCAAGCGGCTTTGAAGCCTTTCACCGCGTGGATGAAGGCGAAACAATGCACTCCATTTCACAGAAGGAAGGCATTAAGCTGAAATCGCTTTACAAGAAAAATAGGCTTCCTTTGGGAATGGAACCTGCTGTGGGAGAAATCTTGTGTTTGAAAAAGAAATGCGATACAACGCCCAAAGTGAAATCAGACGCACAAATCAAAGAAGACATCAAGGAAAAAATTCAAGAGCGCGTAGAGGATGCAGTAAAAGAAGAACAAAAGAAAGAAGCGCCCGCAGTTGAACCGAAAGCAGAAGTGAAGCCGAAGGCTGAAATCGTAGAAGAAAAACCGGTAACGCAGGAAACACCGGAGCCTTTGATTGAAACAGTGCTGGAGCCTGAAGTGAAAATTGAAGAACCTCCTGTTGTGAAAGAAGCACCAGCGCCAATCACCTCCACAAAAACAACGGAAGTAAAACAGCCGAAATATCACACTGTTGCCCCGCAGGAAACATTATACCGCATTGCCACCGCTTACGGGTTGACTGTGAATGCGCTGAAAAAAATGAATGGACTTACAGCCAATAGTATTTCCATCGGACAGAAATTAATTGTAGGCTCCACGACTGAAACTGTCATAGAAGAAGTGATTCAGGAAAAACCCGCAGAAGAAAAACCGGTTGTGAAGCCTGTGGCAGAAAGCAAGCCCACTGTGCAGGAGAAAAAGCCGATTTATCACACCGTTGCGCCACAGGAAACATTCTATAAAATCGCTACTAAATATGGAATCTCGGTGGCTGAATTGAAAGTGATGAACGACATTACGACAACCTCGCTCTCAGTGGGTCAAAAATTATTAGTCGGATATGAAGGCGTTGTTTCCACTGAGCCAAAAAATGTTCCTGCGCCCGAAAACAAAATAGTTGAGCAACAGGTGGAAGAAGAAACAGAAGACACTCCTCCTCCCCCGCAAACACCTTCCGATCTGCCGACCTATCACAAAGTGCAAACTGGCGAAACGCTTTACTCCATCGCGCAGAAGTATAAACTAAATGTGGAGGAATTGAAATCGTTCAATAACTTGCCGAGCAACGACATCCAGCCGGGGCGTGTATTAAAACTAAGGTAGAGTTTATCGGCATTGAATATCTTTAGGGCAAACCCATTGCCTTGATTCAGATTAAAGACAAACAGTTTGTTCCGCTGATTGACGAGCAGCAACTACTGCAACGCATTGAGCAACTATCACAAATAATTTCAAATGACTACCTTGATAAAAATCCGTTGTTCGTTGTCATTTTGAATGGCGCATTTTTATTTGCAGCGGAAGTTTTTAAACGTCTGGATATTGATTGTGAAATCACATTCACGCGCCTCGCATCTTACATCAAAACAAGCTCAAGCGGCAAGGTTACAATGCTGATGGAGTTGCCGGACAATGTTACCGGCAGGCATGTAGTTATCGTTGAAGATATTGTGGACACGGGAAGGACGCTTGCTGAATTTCTTCCGCATCTTCAATTAAAAAAACCAGCGAGTATTTGTATTGCGTCATTGCTCACGAAACCTTCGGCTTTGAAAGAAAACATCAATGTTGATTATCTCGGCTTTGCCATTGAAGATAAATTCGTTGTTGGCTTCGGTTTGGATTATGACGAGGCGGGAAGAAATCTTCGGGCGATTTATCAGTTGAAGGAGTGAGTTTCGTTTTCAAAACACCACCGTAAACTCCATCTCTTTTCCCTCACGCAAAGCAATGACAGTTGCAGTATCGCCTTTTTTTAATTTTGATAATGCCTGCATGTAAGTGGTCATGTCGCTTACTTTGTGCGCCCCCATCTGAATCACAACATCGCCTTTCTTCATTCCGGCTTTCGATGCGGGCTTGCCATCGGTGACACCGTCAATGCGCATTCCGCCATCGCTGAACATATAATCGGGAATCACGCCCAATGTCACGGTGAATTTTGGCGCAGGCTGATTCGTGTCGGCAGCCACTGTGGTAAACTGAATTTTCCCGGCATCATCAAGACTGTCAATCAGCGCGTAGCTGAGATTCAAAATGGAAGCGATGCCCGCATAGTTTACAAACTCGGCATCATCGCTCGGCTTGTGATAATCTTCATGCGCGCCTGTGAAAAAATGCAGCACTGGAATATCCTTGAGATAAAATGAAGTGTGGTCAGACGGACCGATTCCCGAATCGGAAGTTTTGATGCGAATGCTGTCTGTCGGAATTTGCTTCAGGACATTCCATGCGGGGGATGTGCCGAATCCGTTTACTTGTAAATTTTTTTCATTCGGGTTCAATCGTCCCACCATATCATAGTTGAGCATGTAATTGATTTTTTTCGCGTCAGCGCCAATTTGCTCCACGAATTTTTTTGAGCCAAATAATCCCATTTCCTCTCCTGAAAAAGCAACGAACAAGTAATTGTTATTCTTCAAAGAAGATTTTATCAATTCTTCTGCCAATTCGACAATCAATGCTACACCGCTTGCATTATCATCCGCACCATTGTGAATTGCTTTCTCTCCGCGATAAAGCGAGCCTTCATGCCCCCAGCCAAGATGGTCGTAATGCGCTCCAAGCAAAACTGTTGTTGTCGCTTTGTTGTCCATCCATGCGACTACGTTGTTGCCTGTTTTTTCAATTGGAGTTACTTCTGCGGTAAGCGCTGCGGTGAATGTTTTCGCTGGTTTTAATTCATGCCAGATAGGTGTTTTCAAAAACAACACAGGCACAGAAACAGGGTAGATATTTTTGTTCAATAGTTGTTCGGGGGCAGTAATCGAATCTTCCTCCGCATAGAGCAATACTGCGGTGGCTCCCATTGCAATCGCCTTTTCGATGCGCGGGCGCAACTCAAGATAATTTCCAAATGCTCCATGTGGATTCGTGCCCGATGGCGTAGAAATATTCAGCAGAAAAATATTTCCTGCGTAATTGATTTTTTTGCGATAGTCGTCATATTTCAGTTCGGGCGCGGAGATGCCAAAGCCTACATTCATGCAATTTCCCTTTGCTTTTCCACTTGCAGAATATGCAAGGGGATAAAAATCTTTATCAAGCGTCAGTGCATTTCCATTGATGGTGAGCGCTGTGTTTTTTCCGACCAATCTGCCTTCGATATAATTGAACGGCTGCAAATAAGAGACGCCTTGATAGGGCGACAAGCCGCTTTCCTTGAACATGCGGGAGAGATAATCCGAAGCCATTTTTTCCCCCTTCGATGCGGTTGCTCTGCCTTCAAGACTGTCGTCAGCAAGATAATTCACATGATATTTCAACTCGTCAATTAAAGCATGGTCAAGTTGCTGCGCATGAAGAGAAAGAGTTGAAAGCAAACAGAGAAAAAAAAGAATTCGTGACATGCTGAAAAATTTTGCCGCAAGTTAGCAAAGGCATTTGCAAACTTGCGGCAACAAAAAAAGATGACAGAAAAATGAAATTACGGTCGCAGCAACGCAGAATATTTATCAGGAGCATTGAGCACCTTAATAGCTTCCTGCAACTCAATATCATGTTCAAATCCGCATTCAATCCTGCCCGAACGATAGTAATACCTGCCGATAATTTCTTCTTCGAGCAAGCTCAGGATTTCTTCTTTATGTTTGATTAAATCCTGCTTCTTGTCATGTATCACACTGGCTTTCAGTTTTTCAAGATCCGTTTTAATGCCTTCGTAATATTTTTCTTCTTGAGTTACTTTTTCAAAATCCTTCAGCATCTCTTCGCTTTTGGTAGTATAGTCATACTCTTTGTCCGCAATGTAAGCCATGAACTGCTCGTATTCGGCATCTGAGATTTTGAATGTGCGCGAATCAGCAATCGTGGGATGCTTGGTGAAATAAGTTGTCGCCCAATTGAAAATGTGATTTTTTGTAAGCAATGCAATGCTGATTTTATTGAACTTCACTGGTTCAGTTGTAATATCAGGGTCAATGCCGCCACCGTCATAAACGATTCTGCCGCTAACAGTTTTAAATGCGGTTTTCAATGAATCAGGAATTTTCATTACGCTGCCCGTTGAATCTTTTTCAGCGTAATTGATTGCCTGAATACATCTTCCGCTGGGGATGTAATATTTTGCGGTGGTCACTTTCAACTTCGTGTTGTAACTCAGTGAACGCGTTGTTTGCACCAACCCTTTTCCGAAAGTTTTTTGTCCTATCACTACTCCTCTATCCAAATCCTGAATGCAGCCTGAAACAATTTCAGAAGCAGACGCAGAACCTTTATTGGTGAGTACCACCATTGGCAAGGAAACGTCCACAGCAGGATTCAACGCTTTGAATGATTTATCCCACTCTTTCACTTTTCCTTTTGTGCTCACGATTTCCTGCCCTTTGTTTACAAACACGTTTGACACATTTACCGCCTCATTCAGTAAACCGCCCGGATTGCCGCGCAAGTCAAACACGACTCCTTTCAAATCAGGGTTGCCGGTTTTCAGCGCATCAAGCGCGTCTTTCACTTCTTTGCCTGCATTTTCCGTGAAGTTAGAGAGGCGTATGTATCCGATGTCATCCTTCACTATTCCAGAGTACTGTACGTTCTTAATTTTGATTTCTTCTCTGCCTATCTGCACTTCTTTATCTTCTTCAGAGCCATCGGCTTTCGGTCTTTTGAATTTCACTTTCACAAAAGTACCTGCCTGACCTTTCAGCATTTTACTCACTTCATCTGTGTCTTTGCCTTTCACTGTCTTGCCATCAATTTCAATGATTCTATCGCCTGCTATCAAACCGCTTTTATCAGCCGGGTAATCTTTGTAGGGTTCTGCTACTACCACCCAATCATCAATCTTGCGAATGAGCGCGCCAATACCACCGTATTTGCCGGTAGTCTGTAAGCGATAATCTTCAATTTCATCTTCGCTGATATATTGTGTGTAAGGGTCGAGCGATTCAAGCATTGCATCAATCCCTGAACGAATCAACTTGCCCGGCTCTACTTCATCTACATAGTAGGAATTGAGTTCTTTATAGAGCGTGGCGAAGATGTCGAGGTTCTTTGAAATCTCGAAGTAATTGGTTGTACTGGTAAATGCGAGCGGCAGCAATGCTACCGATACAATGGAAAAAATGACAAGCGTTCTTTTCAATTTCTTCATAGCTGATGGTCTTTGGTTCATGTTTTCTTTTTTCAGTTAAACGTAAAAGTTAGGTTGTTTGTGTTCGAAGCGTTGTTAAAATTCGATAAATAAACGGAAACCGGCTGACAAGATGCGTAATTGTATGGACAGAGATTATATGAATCTATTGAGGACAGGGTTGATTATTTTTGAAAAAATCAAACTCCCCACTTAATGCTCTCTGCTGTTAAGGATAAACTCGCTGCATTTTTCAGTCATCGTATTACGCTCGTATTATCCTTCATTGTTTTGCTACCGCCCTGCCTGCTGGAGCAGGTGAATGTAGGGATAGACTCCTCGTGGAAAATAGCATTAGGTCTTGCCAATCTGAATGGACTTCTTTTCGGGAAAGATATTGTGTTCACCTATGGTCCCTTGCATTTTTTCATTACGAAAGTGGGGGTATTGCACGAATACAAATGGGTAATTGCGGTTTTCGAGTTAACAACAATCGGCTTTCTGCTTCATATCATTTCAAAAGTTTATCAAAAAGACACCCACCCATTGAAAGGCTTGTTTCTGTTTTTGCTCTGCTTTATGCTTTCTAATTTTTGCAGCGATTATTATATCATGCTGATTTTTCTGTTTGCTGCTTATCAGGTATTAATAGAGAACAAAACAGCCTACCTCTACTGCATGCTTTTTATTTCAGTAATTACTTTTTTTATTAAAATAAATTTTGGGTTTATCAATTTCATAGCGCTGGTGTTCACGGCAGCAAATCACGCCTATGCGAATAAGAGTAAAATACCGACTGCGCTGCTTTTAGTCTTTTCTTTTCCTGTTTTCATTTTCACTCTATCTTCTGTTTTAAATGTTGACTTACAAGGGTACCTGCGGGGTGGCATTAACATTATTGACGATTATAATGATGCTATGAATTTGCCTTTTTCAACTACAGACATTGTGGATTGGATTGGCATTTCGGTTTTAGGAGTGTTTGCATTTATGATTTTGATGAATTTGAGGTTCTTTTTACAAAAGCCGCATCTGTTGCCAGCTTTGTTGTTTTTGCTATACTACTATTTGTTATTTAAAATGGGTGTCGTGAGAATTGACGCGCACATTTTCATTTTCATTTTCAATTCACCGATGTTCTACTTACTCTTCTATATCTGGAATAATCAACTGCGTTTTATTAAGCAATGTTTCGCCATCACTCTGCTATTGGGCTTTTTCAGCATCCCGATGGGAGTATTAAACTATACAACCTTCAAAAAAGATTCCTGGATAAATCCAATAGAAAAATTAAATTTTTGGGGTTATTGCATTGACCTGCTCACCGATAACAAATACAAAAGCGAATTTGACGAGAAAAAAATTGAACCGATTAAACTAAATGAAATACAGCTAAGAAATATTTCAAATAAAACAGTTGACATTCTGCCCGAAGATATTTCAGTTATCTACCGTCATAAGCTGAATTATAGTCCGAGACCGCTTATTCAATCTTATTCTGCATATAGCTTGTTTTTAGATTCACTAAATTATAAAAAATATGTCAGCCCCACCGCTCCTAAATTTTTGCTTCTGTATAATAAGCGCATTGACCAGCGGGTTCCTTTTTGGGATGAAAGCGTTACAAAACGCGCGATGCTAAGTAATTATGAACTCATCGAAACAGCAGATCGTTATGACAGTTCTTATTTGTTGCTTAAGGAAAAAACCATTCCCGTCAGGTATTCTGTAGTAGTAATTGATTCTTTTTCATCTGAAACGGAAAGCGTGATTGATATTCCGCAAGACTCTGCTAACGTCTATCTGTATTTGGATATCCAATACTCCCGTTGGGGCAAGTTGAAAAGATTGTTTTTTCAAGCGCCCATCTTGGAGATAGAATTCATTTATGACGATGATACCAGAATGGTTTACAGATGTCTTCCGAAAATTGCGAATACGGGAGTTTTAATCAATAAGCTGGTAAGAACAAATCAGGATGCTTATAATTTTTATAAAGGAAAGCACGGGCAACTCAGAAAAATAGTCCAGTTCAAACTTCGTCCCAAATCAGGCTTTGATTCAAAAATTCAGATTAAGTTTATTAAACTGGAACAAGATAAAGTTTGAGAAAACGCAAAGGCAACAAGAGATTATTGCCTTCTCTGGCTTCCATAGTATTCATCATCCTTAAACCCGTCCTGGTCAAAATCTTCTCCGCCTTTAAATTCAGCAATGTCGTTGTCAATGGAGATTTTGTAGGTGTATGAAATTCCGTTTTTCGGAAAGGTGTCGGTTATAAAAAGACTGTCGCCCGCAATCCTCCACTTTCCTGCCGGATTGTAAACGATGCTGTCCTCTAAGTTGCGATGTTCTGAGTTATAGGTTCCATCAGCCTTGAAAAATGTTCTGATGGGTTTGGATTGCATCACTGTTTCCCATTCGCTTTCCCGCACCTCCAGCACCTTCGTAGAATCAGAATTTTTGAATGTGTGCAGGATAATTTTTGAATAGCTGTTTCTCCATTCACCGACTATCATTTCCGCATATTTGAGTTGTTCTGGCTCCGGCAGTTGTTGTGCGGGTTCCTTTCTTTTCAAATTTTCACAGGAATAGAAAAGCAGCACGATAATTGTAAATAAGGGAATTTTCAACGGAATTTGTTTGCAACGAAATTATCGGATAATCTTATGACGAACTTGAAATGCTACTCTCAAAAACTTAATTTTCCAACTTCAAAATTCTTACAAAACATGACACGCATACTCTACTCGCTGTTCGCGGTTTTATTTCTGCTGATTTCCTGCCAGAGCGGCTCGCCCACGCATGCGAGCCCCGATGTAAAAAAAGAAGTTGTAGCTGCCGCAACTTCAGAAACAACGGAAGCCTTACAGCCCGCAGCGATGGCAGGCGATTACCAGATGACACCCGATACGATAGAGATTCGCGGGAAATTTCAGCCAGGATGCACGAAGCCCTCAATGATTAAAATGGCGCAGCACACAGAATTAGGAGATGCAGGCTTCAAACAGATTTCCGTAAATGCGAACGGTGAGTTCAAATACCGCATTTATCTTTCTGAGCCGCGCAGAATCGCGATGCGCACAGAAAGCCGGACCAATTTCGATTTCATCGCCACAACAAAAGAAAAAGTATTCACGATTGACATCACTTGCGGGAATGGCGCAGAGAAAATAGAATTGAAAAATTCTGCTGAAAATGTTGCTTATCGTTTGTTTGCTAACGCGAACAAAAAATATAAGGACGATTTGGATGCAGCCGGAAAACTTGATTTGTCAGTCGCAGAAAATTTTGCGCAGTTGAAAAATTATGTCAACGGCTATCAAAAAAGCCTTGCAGAAATCGCTGCGGCTAATCCCTCAACATTTACGGCAACTGTTTTTTGCGCTGCCGAAAAATTGCCCGAAGGTTCTTTGGCTTCAATAGACGCGCTGCGCAAAAACTTCCTGCAACGCGAAGCGCTGGCAAATCCCTACATCTACAATGATTTTCTCGGGCAGCGCATCCTGCTAAACTACATTGCGATTTGCGATAGGAAAGCTGACCAAACGAATGCCGTAAATAGCGCGATGACCATTGCTGCAAAAAACCAGGATGCAGCAAAGCGCTTGCAACAAATCTGCTACAATGTGTTTTACAATAGGCATGAGGAGCAATTTGTAGCTGCCTATATCAAATGGGCGGAAAGCAATCCGGCATTGATGTTCAACACAACTGTAAAAATGTCGTTGCAGCGCTTGAAAAATGTGATGCCCGGCAGTCAGGTTACAGACATTCAATTAAAAAATCCCAGTGGGGCAATTAAAAAACTAAGTGAAACCGTAGCATCCGCTTCAAAACTCACGCTGCTAATTTTTTACAGCCCCACCTGCGACCACTGCCAAGCAGAGATTCCACAACTCAAGCCGATGTGGGAACAATACAAGGCAAAAGGATTGAAGATTTATGCAGTTGGCTTCGATGCAACAAATGACGAATGGAATGCCTTCATCAGCAGCAAATCATCACCTGAGTGGACGCACGTATTTGAATATCCTGATGGCGCTCAGTTCTCGTATCAATATGTGGTGAATTACACGCCCACGTATATCTTCATCAATCCGCAGGGAAAAATCATCAGCCGCTTCCCGACATTTGATGATGTGAAGGCGCGGTTGCCAGAGTTGATGAAGTGAACCGCTGATTAAGGTTTTAGAAAGATTTTCAAAAAATTCCACGCTTCTGTCAGGAGAATCGAGAAGTGCATCTTGCGGAATAGAACGCCCTCTTTCACTTTTACCGGAATACACGCGATGCGCAAATCCTTCTGTTTTGCAGCAAGCCAGATAAATTCCAAATCAAAGAGATAGCGATTGATGGTTGTTTTCAGAAAAACCTCGCGTCCCTTTTTATTGAATCCTTTCAATCCTGCTTGCGTGTCGGCAGTCGGTGTGCGGAGCGTGAGCCGGATAATTGATTTCAGCAATTTCGAAATGAATCTTCGCGCGGGAGGCACGTTTTCGTAGTATTTTTCATCACGGATGCCGAGTGCGACATCGCACTGATTCTTCTGCAAGGAGTCATAAATTGAGAGAAATCCGTTTTCTTCGTAAGGAAAATCAATGTCTGTATATATCACTTTATCCGCTTCAGCGCGGGCAACTCCGGTACGAACAGCGAATCCTTTTCCTTTATTATCAAGATAGCTTTCTATAATGAGCGCAGGGATTTTTCTTTGCAAGAAGTCTAAATCGGCTTTTATCTCTTTTGATGAGCCGTCATTCACAACAATCAGCCGGATAGAAGTATCAGAAAGAGTGCCTTGTATTTTTCCGAGCGACTGGACTATGGAGTTTGTCCATCCCTCCTGCGGATTGTAGCAGGGCAACACAATATCGAGCGCAGGCTTTGACATGAGCGCGCAAAGATATTGATTTGGGCAGCGCAGGGAAAACGATGCGCTAAAAGGATTTGTGTTTGTATATGGGAACAGTAGCGTGTTGATATTACTGGAAGATAATCAACTGATTAGGATTTAGTTCTTTGAAATTTTGTAGTAAGGGTGGCTGAAACAGTTGCTGAATGGGAG